>Ga0209123_1000184_pt1 | contig 95622 bp, 84 predicted proteins | sample BarGraIncu00431A_FD_184500 | JGI IMG/M metagenome (GOLD analysis project Ga0209123, IMG submission 184500) | Arctic peat soil microbial communities from Barrow, Alaska, USA - Barrow Graham LP Incubations 004-31A (SPAdes) (version 2) | ecosystem: Environmental > Terrestrial > Soil > Wetlands >... | reverse complement strand
ACGGTGCCAAATTCGCAAATTCGCCCAAGGTCGTTTCGTTCTAAATCAATAATCATGGTCAGCTCCGCACGATCCTTCGAACTATTTTGAAGCTCTAAGGCCAGAGATTGATCTTCTTTGAGCGATTTACCACGGGGGCGAGTCCCTTTAATCGGACGCGTTTCAATGTCTCCGTCCGCTTGTATTCGAATAAAGCGCTCAGGAGAACTAGAAAGTATTTGGAAATCGGAATAGGGTAGAAAGGCAGCAAAGGGAGCAGGATTTTGTCGATGCAGTTGGGAATACAAATCCCAAGTATCTCCTTCCCAAGGCATGGAAAAACGTTGGGTTAGGTTGGCTTGATAAATATCCCCAGCATAGATGTAGTCAATGACGTGTTGTAAATCGCTTAAGTACTGTGCATGAGAGACACTGGGGCTTATGCAAGTAAAGGTTGAGTCGGACTGGTTTACCACAGTCACGAGAGCTTCAGGTTCGCCATGTCGTTCTGGAACAAAAGGGCAGAGAAACTGTTCTAAGCTTTCGATCCGTGTGTGCGCTAAATCGTCATCACATGTGCCATTTTCGTCAATCCCGCAGGCCGCGATCCAATACTTATCCTCAAGATGATCATAAATCACAATTCCATCATACCAGGCAAAACGCCAAAGGGGTAGGGTTAAGTCATCGACCGTACTTTTTGGAAGCGCTTCAATCTCGTCTTTAAGATCATAGCTTAAAAAACCTACGGCGCCACCGGAAAAGGGAAAAGGGGCATGAGGTACGTGATATTTGAGCTGTGAGTCGTTGAGAAAGTTCAAACTTTCAGAGGCTTTCAGCGGGATTATTTCCCGGTGTGAGCGGTCCGTCCAAAAAAGTTCCAGATGATCGGGATAGGCTGACGCTTCTAGAAAAGGGGATGACCCCATATAGGAGTAATGTCCAAGCTCTTTGTAATCGTTTCCGCTATCCAAGAAAAATGGTGAGGGCTTTTCTTTAAAGGCTGAAAATAAGAGATACGGTGGAATTGAAACGGAGAGCGGCTTAACAATCCATGAGGAAGGAGCATGCCGTAGATGCCACTGTTTCGCATTTTGGAGGGCATTCTTTAACAGCTGATGCCCTGATTCAGTTAAAATGGCTTCCGGATGGAATTGAATCCCTTCAATGGGGAGGGCTTTATGACGTATGCCCATAATTTCTCCATCGTCTGACTCGGCGGTGATGAGCAATTGCTCCGGAAGAGTCGATCGCTCTATGATTAACGAGTGATATCGGGTGACTTCCAATGGATTCACTAGGCTCGTAAAGACTCCCTGTTGATCATGATGAATGGGTCCAGTTTTTCCGTGGATCGGTTTTTTGGCCTTGATGATTTTACCTCCAAAAAACTGCCCGATGGCTTGATGTCCAAGACATACTCCTAAAATGGGAATTTGGCCCATGAAGTGTTCAATAATCGCTAAGGAAAGTGGGGATTCGTTGGGAGTACAGGGCCCAGGGGAGATCACGATCAAATCAGGATGGATTGCCTCGATTTCTGTGATCGTAATGGCATCTTGACGTTTTACGATGATGTCCTCTCCAAGCTCTCCGAAGTATTGGTAGAGGTTATAGGTAAAAGAATCATAATTGTCCAGCAAAAATATCATGGCTGTTTCCCCTTTAAGCCCAGACATATTTTTTATTATGTCAAGGTTCCTCTTCATTATAGTGTCTCTGAAACAGGGCGTCTTTATTAGGAACCTTTATCTTTTCGTTAAAAGTAGTCAACAAAAATAAAAGTTGCTATATGCAACTTTTATTTAATTACTATGATCAGCCAACATAACTTTCAAGGCTTCAAACGAAGGCTGGAGATTAGGATTATTGATACCCTGCAATTTGATCGTCTGATTGATGGTTACCTGGCCTACATTAGCCCCTTCAACTTCAATTTGAACAGACTGGACATCAAAGGCAAGGACCTTTTGATCGACAAGAAATGACATGCGCTTTGGTTGAGGGAAACTGGTTTTGAGAATTGTCGTTTTAAGAATGCCTGTTTCAACGACGGTCGATTTGAGGGGGTCGTTAATCGAAGAACTTGGAATAATCGGGGTATGCAAATCACTTAAGACAAAAGAGGACTCCAAAAGTAATTGCTGCATGACGGCCATATTTGCATTCCATGGTAATTTGATCAGTTCTGATTGAGTCACACCAGAAGGAGAAATAGACAATATCACATACGAGCCGTCCTGTGTCAAAAAAGGTTTTTGCGAACAGCCGCTAAGAAATAGACTCGATAATAAAACCGCAAGACCAATCACGAGGGTAGAAATCTTACGCTTTAACAATGGATATCCTTCTTTCTAAAGTAAATTGATTATATTTCAGTTACAAGATATATTATTCGCGATAGATGCTGAAAGTCCTGCTTTTCGTTGATTCCTCTCGTTATAATAGTGTACAATGACAATAAGAGAGGGGTCAATATTTTGGGCAAAGACATCGTGGTTTTTGATGTAGCAACAACTGGCTTAGAGGTTTTGCAGGATGAAATAATTGAATTTGCTGCACTCCGGATCCGTGATGGAAAGATCCAAGGATCATGTCACTTTCTTGTTCAGCCCGAGCAACAACTAACGAGTAAAGTTTTAAGGCTTGCCGGCATAAGGTTGGAAGAACTTGAGGGTGCTTCTAAACTTTATGAGCATAGCCAAGAGATACAGGCTTTTTTTGAGGACGCTGTCCTTGTCGGGCATCGTGTGACATTTCTCCTTACAATCCTAGAAAATAAATTGAACGTTCATTTTCAGCAGTCCTTTTGGGATACCCTGGAATTAGCCAGACTATTTTTCCCAACGGCCCATGACTATCAATTATCCTACTTAGCAGAGAAGCTTTCATTAGAATTGGAAGACGGAGCAAGGGGGCACCGCTCGGAAACGAATGTTTGGTTCACCTGGAAACTTTTTGAGGCTTGTCGAAAAAAAAGCTTAGAATTCGACCTGAGTTTCTTTGAGCAAGCAAAGAATCTTCTTGACGGTTGGGCTGGAAGAGGCTTTATTGATGAATCGTATCAAGAAATTACTCGATGCTTTCCTGATCGGCAGATTCGGACAGATCTTGTTCTCGCACCAATTTCTGAAGGGTTATTTTCAAATGATCAAATTCCCACGCCTGAAATTCCTAGCTCAATTAACTGGATTGTTGATAGTTTCTCACCAGGAGGAATCCTAGAACAAAATCTAACGGGCTATGAGAGCAGACCCGGCCAAGTGACAATGGCCAAACTAATTGCTGAAGGTCTTACCTCCTCTCGACACGTCGTTGTTGAGGCTGGTACAGGGACAGGAAAGTCGTTTGCCTATCTAATTCCGTGCTTATGGTCGGCGAAAAAGACGGGTAAAAAGGTCGTTGTTGCGACACACACGATTCCTCTTCAGGAGCAACTGCAAAAAAAAGATATCCCAGTTTTGGAAGCAATATTGCCTTTTCACTTTAAAGTATCTATATTAAAAGGGAAAAGTAATTATTGCTGCTTGAAGAGATTACAAGCCTGCATGGCCAATCCACGAGAAATTTCAAGAGAAGAGCAACGACTCGCCCTATTAAGCATCCTTGTTTGGATCAGAGAAACTCTAACAGGAGACCTGCAAGAGCTTTCGAAAGTTCCTGGACTCCTACAAATCTGGCCTAGTTTAAATGCGGATAATGAGACCTGTATTCCCAGCAGATGTTCGAAGGCAGGGGTCTGCTTTTTACTCAGGGCGCGTAAGAAAGCAGAAGAGGCGGATCTTTTAATTGTCAATCACTCGCTCCTATTCTCCGATCTTAAGACGGATTATAATGTGCTACCGGAATATCATCAGTTAGTCATTGATGAAGCGCATCAGATTTACCAAACGGCCTTACAACATCTCGGTTCAGATATGAGTCTGGAAAACGTGACTCGGGTGATTGATAATATATATAAACTGTCAGGACAAAACTTTTACGGGCTGATTAAACAAAGATTGGGGTCACTTTCACAACAGGTACCCTCAGTGGCATGGGATATTTTTGAGAAACGGCTGAATAATATTCCTGAAAATTGCACCTTGGTGGTGGAACAAGCGAAAGAGTTATTCGAGTTATTATCGCTAGTAATTGGCGCAGAGCGCACGTATCGATTTGTCGCAAGCCATTTAACCCAAACATGGTGGCAACCGTTAAACATCCAAATCGAGAACCTGATAGGCCGAATCAAAGCTTTAGTCGCTGTCCTCGAAAGTTTGACAAGTGCATTAAAGGGGGAAGACGCGGAAGCGATCGAAGAACTCAGATATGTTCTAGTGGGTCATCAAAGAGAGCTTCAGGCACTACTAGATACATTGATACTAGTCTTAAACGTTGATAACCCCAGACAAGTCACTTGGCTTGAACAAAATTCGAAACTCTATTTAAAAACTTCGCCGATTGAAGTGAGTGAAATTCTGAAGGAAAAAATCTTTTCTCGAATTGATTCAGTCATATTAACCTCGGCCACATTGAGCATCTCCAATTCATTCGAGCATTTTCTTCGTGACATTGGCTTACCAAAGACGACAACAACGGCCCAGGTAGATTCCCCTTTTGACTATGAACAGCAGATGAGATTTTTCGTGGTCAAGAAGGACAAGGAACGCCAAGATTCAGACTCTGAGAAAGCCAAGGATCTCGCAGAGTTCATTACTGAAGTGGCAGAGCGCATGAATGGGCGCACCTTAGTTCTTTTTACGGCTCATAAATTACTGCGTGAGACCTACGCTACTTTGCATCCTAAATTGTCACGTATTGGCATTGAGACCTTAGCACAAGGGTTCCACGGGGAAAGAAGCACAATGTTAGAAGCTTTTAAGAGGAATCCAAGGAGTGTACTTCTGGGAGCAAGTAGCTTCTGGGAGGGAATTGATATACCGGGTGATACATTATCTTGTGTCATCTTGGTAAAGCTACCATTTTGGCCCCCGTCATTACCCTTGATTGAAGCTCGTTCCGAATTCCTCAAGTCTTTAGGACGTGATCCGTTTCAAGAACTTTTACTACCTGAAGCCGTGATTCGTTTTAAGCAAGGGTTTGGGCGTTTAATTCGTTCCAAGGGCGATCGTGGCATTGTAATTTTACTGGATGATCGAGTCATTGAAAAATATTACGGGAGATTTTTCTTAAACTCCTTACCAATCCAGACCCATATTCGAGGTGAAAACTCACTCATTCTTCGCAAAATCGAGGCGTGGAACGCTATGGAATTAGACTAGTGCTTCTCTAATTGTCATAAAAATGATAAACTAGAGAAAATCAAGAAGAGGAGGTCAACTTTTCGGTGAAACAATATCCCATTTCTCGTGATGCATGGTTTTATCTGGCAATATTGGCTTTTCTAGCGGTTTTAGCCTATTGGGTTTGGCCGTGGCTTGTTATCTTACCAGGCATCCTGTTCTTGTTTATTACATATTTCTTTCGTAACCCCGAAAGAGATATTCAAACAGACGAATTCATGTTAGTGTCGCCTGCGGACGGTGTCGTTATGGATGTTGAAAGGGTCTTTGAAGACCAGTTTCTCAACGGAGAAAGCATACGTGTTCGTATTTTCTTGAGTATATTTAACGTTCATGTCAATCGCAGTCCAATGGCAGGCGAAGTTGTCTTCCGCGCTTATCGGCCAGGACAGATGATCCCAGCCTTTAAAAGTCATGCGTCTGAACTGAACGAAAAAAACTATGTGGGAATCCAAAATGAACACTTGGAAATTTTGGTGACTCAGGTGACTGGATTTATTGCTCGACGAATTGTGTGTTGGGTTAATAAGGGAGACAAAGTCGGCAAAGGTGAAAGGTTTGGTCTTATAAAATTTGGATCGTGTTCAGAGATCTTCGTACCAACGAATGTTGAAATAATGGTTAGTCCGGGAGATAAGGTGCGTGGTGGAGTAAGCGTAATAGGGAGAGTGAGTGCCGAATGAAGAAAAATCCGATTACTGCTCGTATGATTCCGAGCATCTTCACCTTGGCTAATTTGCTATTTGGTTTTCTTGCACTGATCTTGGTTATTGAAGAGAATTATACATTAGCAGCAGCCATGATATTAGGTTCTGTTCTTATGGACAGTTTAGATGGAAAGGTCGCACGCCGGCTTTCCGTGAGTTCCGATTTTGGAAAAGAGCTTGATTCATTGAGTGACTTGGTTTCTTTTGGGGTAGCACCGGCGATCCTGACTTATCAGGCAATTTTACAGCCTTTACAACCTGGGTATATAAGACTTATCGGGCTAATAATTGCTGCGATTTTTGTCTTATGTGGAGCAAGTCGTTTGGCACGTTTTAATATGCTCAATATTACGACTCATTTCGTAGGCGTTCCCATTACCTTCGCAGGTGGATTTTTAGCTCTATTGATGTTATTTCGAACAATGTTGCCATGGGGTGTTTATCCCGTATGTATGGCTTTTTTAGCCTTTTTGATGGTGTCCACGTTTAAGGTTTCGAAATTGGGCAAATAAGGGACTTGCGTGACACGGCGCTCGGTGCTTACGACGCTGAGCAAACTAGCCGTGTAAGCTCTTGGCTCTGGGGAGCGGGGTGCCCGCCATATGCGCCATCCGACGACCATGGATGGTCTAGTGTCACCGGAGCCAAGGATGGCGGGAGGGGACCTTGGCGCAGTGGCGGCAACTCACATCCTTGTGAGTTGCCCCGCGTCTGGGGTCGCTTACACGGAGTTTGCTATTCAGCTTACGTAAAGACGTCACGCTCGTGTGACACTGCGTCCCGGGCTTGGACCGATTGGAACGGCTAGAACGGTGGAACGGTTAGTCCTGCTATGAAGATGTTTGAGAATTCGTGTTTGGTGACGAGAGATTTGGAGACGGCACATTTTATGTGCACCGTCTTATCTCTGGGGGTCGCTGGCACGAATTTTTGCTATTCTGCATGTAAAGGCGTCGCGCCCGTGTGACACTGCGCCCCGGGCTTGGATCACGTATTCCCAGCCCAGAGGGTCCGCGACACACGCTCCGACGCCTTTGCGGTCGTCGTAGCCAAACTCGGCTTTAAGCCACTTTCATAAAGCAGGGCGGAACACAAGGACGTGTTCCGCCGGCCATGCGACAAGGATGGCGCTTTGGCCGGGCACCCTGCCCGCTTGCATCAAGGATTAAAGCCCTAGTTTGGCACGATGAATGCATGGCAGAGGACGTGTCTCGCGAACCCTCCCTAGGTCGTGTCTCGCGACCCTCTTGCACCCTTATCACAGATGTGGCATATAGTATCGCACGGAAGTGATCTCTAAGGGGGAAGAATAAAATGGATCAACAAGTCAGTTGGAATAGCGTAGGACTGCGTATTGTACAAGGATTAACCACGACGATTGAAGTGGTTCGCCAATTAGATGTTCAGGAAGCTTCTTTGGTTATGCGGTTACTAGGAAAAAGCTGTACACGTATGGTAAAGGATGGAGTAGGACATCAATTCGGAATTGCTCTAATCGAAACGAGTGCTCAATTAGCCATGAAAGATTCGTTGGTTTTGGAAGATGTTCTCAAGGTGATCACGAATATTCTTGGTCGTCTCTATTTCACGGCGAATTCTGATGAGGAACGTCAACTGGTCGCTCAACTGGAAGAAGCAGTCAAGAATTACCAAGTGGTATAAATGCGCATTCATGGTTTGTTTGCATACATTACCACACAAGGTATTTTAAGCTGATGTAAAGGAGGGTGGTTAGACTATGAAAATTTATTATGTTCGGTTACCCGAATTTGTACTTAATGTTTTAAGAAAAGTTTTTGGCTAAAGTGGTATGAAAGCAGCTGTTCCCTCCTAGAATGATAGTAGAGACAAGCAAGGAGGGAAATTATGCATTATAGTCGTCATAGTCGTTTTGTATGGGTCCTTGGGCTATCACTTTTCTGTCTAATTACGATCATCGCCTTTAAAACGCCCCAAACCGTGATATCGGCACTGGCAGATCCTCATTATGGGGATTCTCCGCAAAAAACAATTCAACACTTCTGGAACCTGATGGATCTTCGCCAGACAGACCTCGCTCGTGAACTATTAGTCATGCCAGAGGGATCTTCGGACCTAAAGGAGTTTAGTCAATGGGAAACTAAGCTGAATAAGGATCCTTTATTGTCCTTGCAGAAATTAGAGTTTATGAATTCAGATCCGGCCTTATCACAAGGGGTAGTGGTACGTATATATTGGAATTCACCCATTGCAGAGGTACAGTATGTAACGTTTTCCATTGATCTAAAGCAATCGGAAAAAGGTTGGGTTATTGAACGAATAAAGCAAATGAACAACATTTTGTGATTTACTTAACTACTTATAGAGAAGGAATTTGTTCTTTTACTAAAACGGTGGATAAATAGGTTCGAACACGGTTGTCCTTAAGGGGAAATCGTGTTCTTTCTTTGTTGCCATAGTACAAGCCAGAAGTCTTAGGCCAAAAAGTTTGTTGTACTCTTGAATAGTATGGACATTAACTGCTTAAACTCAGAGGTAAGTTACCTGTCGCAGGGTCTAGTGTGCCTAATTACACACAAAAACGTGTTTCGTATCACACTTAGTGAGTAGCGACAGTGTTACACTAAGAAACATAAGGGAGGTTATTCAAAATGGAAGAAGTTAAAAAAGCAGTTCCTGAACTGGAATGCGCTAACTGTGGAACAACCAGTGAACTAACCCCAGTCTTGACGTATGTCCACCAAGGTGAAGAAAAACATATATGTATGCGTTGTTTACCAATGCTCATACATGGATAGGAGACGAGTATGCTTTTTACATTAGATATGAAATTAAAAGATATTATGGAAGCTAATCCTAAGACCGCTGAAGCCATGCAGGAACTCGGATTGCATTGTCTTGGATGTGCCTTTTCAGTCAATGAAACGTTAGCCAATGCGGCTCAAATGCATCATCTTGATCCAAATGTGTTACTTGAAAAGGTGAATGCAGCCGAAAAAGGCGAACTTTCTTCAGAGGCTGCAGCAAAAGCTCAACCGGCTGGGGGCATCTTACAAATGGACAAGAAGACTTATGCTATCGCTCCACATATTCCTGCAGGTGTCGTTACGCCTGAAATTTTACGTAAGATTGCAGACGTGTCTGAGAAATACCATGCTCAAGCAATCAAAGTGACCACCGCGCAGCGTATTGCGATTGTTGGATTACTACCAGAAGATGTTCCAAAGGCTTGGAAAGACTTAGGCATGGATCCTGGGCATGCAATTGGCTTGTGTGTACGGAGTGTGAAAGTATGTCCAGGCAATACGTTTTGTAAGCGAGGACTGCAAGAAACGTTAGCTCTAGGCATGGAAATTGACAAGCTATATCATGGGATGCAATTACCCGCAAAATTTAAAATGGGGGTCTCTGGTTGTCCCAATAAATGTACCGACGCTTCTTCTGTGGATTTAGGGTTAATGGGTACCAGCAAAGGTTATCATCTGTATGTCGGCGGAAATGGTGGAGTCAAGCCGAGACAGGGAAATATCCTCTTGGAAAATCTCCAGAAAGAGCAGATTTTGCCAGTCGTAGACGCCATTATTTCCTACTATAAGCAAAATGCGAAACCGCATGAACGTCTTGGGCGTTGCATCGATCGAATGGGAATAGAAGGACTTCATGAATTTGTAAAGAAAACTTGGCTAGCGCCAAGCCTCAGCGAAGGCGGTCGCCTTAGTTGCGCTTATGCTGCAGAAAGTATATAACAAAAAGTTATACTTTCTGACAGTGCAAAAAAATGCAGTCCATGAAGGATGAGCTAAGAGAAACATACTTGAAGGCAGTAAAAAGCGGATTTAATCAACCGCATTTTACTGCCTTCTTATTTTTTGAACTAGTCATAGAGTACTTTCTTTGAAAAGATGCTCTTACTTTTCTATGTGGATGGCTTCAGTTGGGCAGCCCTCGGCAGCTTCCTTGGCAGACTCTTCAAACTCACTAGGGACGGGACTTTTATAAGCGACTGCTAATCCGTCATCCTCCATCTTGAAGATTTCAGGACAGATTTCTGGGCATGCTCCACACCCGACACACGCATCCTTGTCAACTTTAGCTAACATTATGTTGTACCTCCTTTAACTGATCTAGGTATTATTCTACCCTAGTTAAAGCCATCTATACTAAATATGTTGCTCATAATGAAACGTTATCCTTCAACAATCCGCCTTAAGCCACGGACAATCGAGTCAATAATATTACAATATCATGGAATGGTTATATTACGATTAAGAACGATATAGTTCGCGACAATTCGTTATTAAAAGTACGATCCATATTAGTATGAAAAATATTGGAGTATTTTGCGAAATTAAAATGCCAATAATATCCATAAATCCTTGGCTATAAGCCTTTCTTAAATAATAAACAACTTCTCACAGTAGACTAATTATTTACGATTTCGACATTGACCTTAACGTATAATAAGAATACCGGAGAGATGCAAACATTTTAACAGCATAAAGAACCGGAATACAGTTAAGGTGGAATGAAGGCACAATGAATAAAAAAATAAAAATAATTGTGGCGGATGATAACCGTAATTTATGTCAAATGCTACAGAACTTTCTCCAAGCCCAAGAAGATCTAATCGTTGTAGGAATTGCAAATAATGGTTTAGAGGCCTGGGAGCTCATACAAACTCAGGAACCTGATTTAATCATACTCGACTTGGTCATGCCGAATTTAGATGGTTTAGGTGTATTAGAACGAATTAATGCTCGGACTACAATGAACCGTCCTAAAGTCATCATGTTAACTGCTTTCGGACAGGAATCTCTGACGCATCAAGCGATGATGCTCGGTGTAGATTACTTTATTCTAAAACCATTTGATCTAGAAATTCTCGGCAAACGGATCCGATCATTAACTCAGGATGTACAGCCAACTGTACAAACGCAATTTTCTCCGATTTCACCCGTCATGACAAACACGGGCAGTGGGCTTAATCTTTGCGTTGAAGTGACAACGATGATGCATCAAATCGGAATTCCTGCTCACGTTAAAGGGTATCAATATATTAGAGATGCAATTTTGATGGTGGTAGAGGATGTTTCTTTGTTAGGGGCAGTCACCAAGGAACTGTATCCAGGGATTGCGAAAAAGTTTGATACTGCACCCAGCCGGGTTGAGCGTGGAATTCGTCACGCAATTGAACTAGCCTGGGAACGTGGACATACGGATACACTGAAACGAATTTTCGGATATTCTATGAATATTGAACGCCAAAAACCAACGAACTCAGAATTCATAGCTCTTCTTGCTGATAAATTAAGAGTCATGAGTAAGGTAAGCTGAGTTGAGTTGAGTCTAATTGGGGTAAGAAATTGAACGTATGATTGATTTCAAGGCAAAGACACCTGTGTATACCGATTATAGGTATATAGAGGTGTTTTGTGTGCTGTATAACACAGTGTGAAACGGTGTGTTTATTAAGGTTTTAATGGTGAAGGCTAAATTAAAATTAACTTTGTAGTATGAAAATATTTTGTTTATTTTCTGTAATATAGCAGGAGATTCACCTATGGATACAGAATACATTTAGATTGGAAAAATGACCAAATTTTTTTTGCTGACCGGAAGGCAAAAAAGAGGGATGAAAAATCATGCCATTGTTTCCAAATTCACGAAACATATAGAAGGAAAAGGAGAGTGTTTAAAATTCTAAAGAAAAGAAAAAGCTTAGCTGCTGTGATTGCTTCAGTGTTAGTCGTCAGTGTTATTCTGACGGGCTGCGGAAGCAAACAACCAGCTGCCTCAACAAAGGTCCAGAAGACTAGTTTTAACGCAGGTGCAGAACCTAAAACTCTAGATCCAGCTCTTTCTACAGGTGTTCCGGAGTCCCATATACAAACTGCATTATTTGAAGGACTGACTCGCATTGGCGAAGGTGAAAAGGTAATGCCTGGTATCGCCGAAACTTGGACACAAAACACAGATGGCACGGTCATCACTTTTAAACTTCGTGATGCTAAATGGAGTAACGGCGATGCAATCACCGCTGAAGATTTCAAATATTCTTGGTTACGTGCCCTCGATCCTGTATTGGCTTCTGAGTATTCTTATCAGCTTTATTACATCAAGGGTGCTGAAGACTACAACTCCAAAAAGGGTACTGCTGATGCAGTTGGTATCAAAGTTGTAGATCCTAAGACTTTAGAAGTAACGTTAGCTGCTCCTACTCCTTACTTCATTGCCTTAACTTCTTTCCATACTCTGTATCCAGTCAACAAAAAGGCTGTTGAAGCAAACAAAGACTGGTCTCTAAAGGCTGAAACCTTTGTATCTGATGGGCCTTTCAAAATGTCAAATTGGAAACACAATGATCAAGTCGTTGTTGTTAAGAACGAAAACTATTGGGACGCTAAGAACGTTAAAATGACTGAAGTTAACTTCAATTTACTAGAAGATGCTAAAGCGGCTCTTACAGCCTTTGAAGCCGGTACATTAGACGGAACTGATAATATTCCGACTGAAGATATCGATCGCCTCAAGGCTTCTAAGGTCTTGAAATCAGCGCCTTATATTGGTACCTATTTCTATCGCTTTAATGTAACCAAGAAACCTTTTGACGATGTCAAGGTTCGTCAAGCTTTGACTATGGCAATTGACCGTCAAATGTTGATTACCAAAGTTGTCAAAGGTGGACAAACCCCTGCCCTCGCCTTCACACCTCCTGGTATGGTAGATGAAACTGCTGGCTCAGACTTCCGCAAGGTTGGCGGAGACTTTATTAAAGAAGATGTTGCTAAAGCTAAGGCACTTCTCGCTGAAGCAGGATATCCTGATGGCAAGAACTGGCCTGCTGATGCTACGATTCTTTACAACACTTCTTCCAACCACAAATTGATTGCTGAAGCAATTCAAAATATGTGGAAAACTAACCTCGGTATCGATGTTAAACTGCGTAATGAAGAATGGGCAGTATACCTCGAATCCCAAAAGAAACTCAATTTCAATATTTCCCGTGCTGGTTGGATTGGCGACTATGCTGATGCTATGACCTTCATGGATATGTTTGTTACGGGTGGCGGCAACAACGAAACAGGTTGGAGCAATGCTGAATATGACAAACAAATCAAAGAGGTTGCCAACAAATCTGGCGATCAAAAGGTACGTATTCCAGCAATGCATGCTGCTGAAAAAGTTTTGATGGAGCAAATGCCTATCATGCCTATTTACTACTATGTGAACAATTTTGTTCTCAAAGATAATATTAAAGGCGCATTCCGCTCATCTCTTGGTCCAATTGACTTCAAAACTGCAACTGTAGAATAGTACCCTAATAACCGAATAGCTATGAATGGAGGTGGGCCTAAATGCAACCCACCTCCATTCATATTGTAATTAAAGAGGGACAATCTTCCAAGAATAACAAAATAATATTGTTTAATATATGAAGTATTCAGTATATAATAAAAATTGTTTATTATTATGACAAGGGAATAAAACGGCTAATAATAATCCTTGTCGAGAGGGGGATAAAACGTGGCTAAATATCTACTGCAGCGGATCGCATCCGCAGTACTTGTACTTTGGATTGTTGTTTCGCTTACATTTGTCCTAATGCACTCAATTCCCGGTGGCCCCTTTTCTCGCGAAAAACAAGTACCGGAAGCAGTCTTAAAGAATCTAGAAGCACGTTATCACACGAATGATCCACTGACAAAACAGTATATTGACTATATGGTAAATGTTGCTCAATTTAATCTAGGCCCAACCTTTCGCTATGAAGGCAGAACTGTGAACGACCTAATTAAAGACGGACTGCCAAAAACAGCGACCATTGGTTTTTTGGCTACAATCTTTGCTCTCGGTGGAGGCTTGTTACTTGGTAGCATTGCAGCTCTTTGGCACAACAAAACACCTGACGCTGTGGCAACGTTTATAGCGACAATCGGCATTTCTGTTCCTAGTTTCGTTATGGCAACTTTCTTACAATATTATTTAGGGTATAAGCTAGGCTTGTTTCCACCCGTTGGCTGGAATGAAGGCGCTTGGAGAAATTTAGTCTTGCCGTCACTTGCGTTGGGGGCATTTCCAATTGCTCAAATTACGCGCTTGATGCGGACAAGCATGCTGGATGTGTTAAATCAGGATTACATTCGTACTGCCAAGTCAAAGGGTTTACCAGGGTACGTAATTATTGGTAGACATGCTATGCGCAACGCGCTATTACCGATCATTACCTATTTAGGACCTTTCTTTGCATATATTCTTACTGGAAACTTTGTCGTTGAATTTGTTTTCGGAATTCCAGGAATCGGGCAATTCTTTGTTACCTCGATTACTAACCGTGACTATTCTACCATTATGGGCATGACGGTATTGTTTTGTAGTCTCTTAGTGGTATTTAACCTGTTGGTGGATATAGCGTATACATTCATAGACCCAAGGATCAAACTCACCTCACAGAAAGGGGCGTAGTAATATGAAATTGGCGCAAAACTTATTTGAACCTGCAATATCACAGATTTCAGCCGAGCATATTAACCGCCCCAGTACGACAATGATGCAAGATGCATGGCGACGTTTTACGCTAAACAAGTTGGCCATGGCGGGTCTAGTGACACTGGCCGGCCTCATTATTTTCGCATTTATTGGTCCGTTTATCATTAAGTACAATTACTATAGCAATGATTTAATGAATACGTACCTTCCTCCTTCATGGATTCATCCCTTTGGTACTGACGCTCTGGGCCGTGATTCAATGGCTAGGTTAATGTATGGAGGAAGAGTTTCACTGGCCATTGGTTTTGTATCCGTCTTAATTAACTTGAGCATTGGTGTGTTTTATGGCGGAATTTCCGGTTACTTCGGTGGTAGAATTGACAATGTGATGATGCGGATTATCGATATAATCTATAGCGTGCCAGATTTGTTGTATGTAATTTTACTGATGGTTGTTATGGGCAAGGGTGGCTTGCTAAACATCATGATTGTACTGGGAATTGTGAACTGGATGGGAATGGCGAGAATTGTACGTGGACAAATTTTGGCCTTAAGGGAGCAAGAATATGTTTTAGCAGCCCGTACCTTAGGTGCGAGCACCGCGCGACTCATGCTAAAACACTTAATACCGAATGCTCTGGGCCCAATTATTATCACGTCTGCCTTGGCGATTCCATCGGCAATTTTCATGGAAGCCTTTTTGAGCTTTATCGGGATTGGTATTCAACCTCCTTTTGCTAGTTGGGGGTCCCTAGCGGCTGATGGCAGGTTAAACATACCATCGTATCCGTATGCCTTATTTTTCCCCGCTGCTGCAATTGCGATAACCATGCTGGCATTTAATTTTGTTGGTGATGGTTTGCGGGATGCGTTCGATCCTAAAATGCGGAAGTAGAGGAGGATAAACTATGGAACATTTACTTGAAGTGAAAGACTTACGAACATCCTTCTTTACCTATGCAGGCGAAGTGAAAGCGGTAGACGGAGTGAGTTTTCACGTTGACCAGGGAGAAGCGATTGGCATCGTTGGAGAATCTGGCTGCGGTAAAAGCGTGACAGTACAAACTGTAATGCGTCTAATTCCTACGCCACCAGGCAAGATCATGGGGGGTAGTATCAACTTTTTAGGCAAGGATATCGTGAAATTAAGCGAAAAAGAAATGCAATCAATCAGAGGCAAGGAAATGGGTATGATTTTTCAAGATCCCATGACCTCACTCAATCCAGTGTTAACGGTGGGTTTACAATTAACTGAGGTGCTAAAACAGCACGAAGGTTTATCTGGTCAAGCGGCTACTAAGCGCGCGTTAGAGTTGCTTACGCTGGTCGGCATTCCTAATCCCGAAAGCAGAATTAAGCAGTATCCACATCAGTTCTCAGGTGGCATGAGGCAACGCGTGATGATTGCTATGGCACTGACCTGCAGTCCAAAGCTATTAATTGCGGACGAGCCCACCACTGCGCTTGACGTTACGATTCAAGCACAGATTTTAGAGTTAATGAGGGATCTAAAGGATAAGATAAACACCTCTATTATCTTGATTACCCATGACCTTGGCATTGTTGCAGACTTGTGCAGCAGAGTAATCGTTATGTACGGTGGTAAAATTATAGAAACCGGAAATCTCGATGATATTTATTATCATCCAAAGCACCCTTATACTTGGGGTCTGCTTAAGTCTATTCCCCGTTTGGATGCCAGTGAAAAAGGCAGGCTAATTCCAATTCCTGGAACCCCGCCTGATCTACTCAATCCGCCGACGGGGTGTCGGTTTGCACCACGCTGCGAACACTGCATGAAGATATGCACAGAACAAATGCCAGAGTACAGTCAAATTAATGACGGACATCAAGTTGCTTGTTGGCTTCAGCATCCTCAGGCTCCTAAAGTTGCCTTCGAAGGGAGGGGCTAGTCAATGGCCGACAAGGAAGTAGTTACTTTAGAAAAAGATGACACTATTTTAGAGGTTAAAGATCTTGTGAAGCATTTCCCCATGGGCGGAGGATTCTTTGGTCAACGCCAACAAGTGGTACATGCTGTGAATGGCATTAGCTTCAAAGTTAAAAAAGGGGAGACCTTGGGCATAGTCGGAGAAAGTGGCTGTGGTAAATCAACAGCAGGACGCACGATCATTCGTCTCTATGAGCCCACAAGCGGGCAAATATTCTTTGAAGGTCAAGAAGTGACTAAGGCCTATGGGGATGATCTACTCAACTTACGGCGTAAGATGCAAATGATTTTTCAAGATCCCTATGCTTCTCTTAATCCAAGGATGACGGTAGGAGACATTGTCGGTGAGGGGCTGGATATTCATAAGTTGGCCTCCGGACAGGCAAGGACGGATCGTATTTATGAACTCCTAGAGGTTATCGGCTTGAACCCGGAGCATGCCAACCGCTTTCCCCACGAGTTTTCAGGAGGACAGCGGCAACGTATTGGGATTGCCAGGGCGTTGTCAGTTAATCCTAGATTAATTATCTGCGATGAACCAATTTCTGCGCTTGACGTCTCAATCCAAGCTCAAATTGTCAATATGTTGGAAGAATTGCAAGAAAAAATGGGTCTAACTTATTTATTTATTGCGCATGATTTGTCGATGGTAAAGCATATTTCGCATAGAATTGCCGTGATGTATCTCGGAAGAATCGTAGAACTGGCTCCGAGTTATGAATTGTATAAAAATCCACAGCACCCTTATACAAAGGCCCTTTTATCCGCCATACCGATTCCAGATCCAAGAGTAGAGGCCACCAGAAAGAGACTTGTCGTCCAAGGAAATGTGCCCAGCCCAATTGATCCACCGTCGGGTTGCTATTTCCGTACCAGGTGTCCCTATGTTAAAGCCGTGTGTTCAGAAGAAGTTCCTCAATTAAAGGAACTTGGCAACAATCACGTTGCAGCGTGTCATTTGCTTTAGTAAAGGAAATAATCTTAATCAGAATAACTAAGAAGTCGGGATTATTTCCCGACTTCTTAGTTATTTCCTCAAAACCTACTTAAACCTGCAATCAAAGATTGATCTGAGGGTCATTCATAGACAACAAGCGCTTCATTGTTATAGAATAGTTAAGTAAGTCTGAGGTTAATTGAACAAATGTATATTACCATGAGCAAAAAACATATTTTGAGATGGGGAAGATAGATGAAAGGAAAACTAATCATTATTGAGGCGGGCGACGGCAGTGGAAAAGCGACCCAAACAGAAAGACTATTTCAAAGATTACTGTTAGAGAAGTTTAAGGTTAAAAAAATTGAGTTCCCAAATTATGCGAGTGAATCATCAGCATTAGTGAAGATGTATCTCAATGGAGAGTTTGGAACGGACCCGAACACGATTAGTCCTTATATTGCATCCTCGTTTTATGCCGTCGATCGATATGCTTCTTTCAAGAAGGATTGGGAAGAGTACTATTTAGAAGGTGGCATCATACTCGCTGACCGCTATACTACGTCAAATATGGTTCATCAAGCGGCGAAAATCGATAACGAATTAGAGAGAAATAAGTTTATCGATTGGTTATATGATTATGAATATAATATGTTTGGACTACCTATCCCAGATTATGTCGTCTTTCTTGACATGCCGCCAGAATTTAGCTTAGGACTTCTCGCTAAGAGAGCCAGTAAGACATTAGATGTACAACAAGATATTCATGAGGCGGACGCACAATATCTTATAAAATCGTATAACAACGCAAATTGGATTGCGAGTAAATATAACTGGCATAAAGTGTTGTGTATCAGGAACAGTGCTCTCAAAACGATTGAGGAAATCCATGAAGAAGTGTACCAGCTTGTGATAGCCCAGTTACCAGCAATAGAGGCTTAGGTCACGGAAATAAAATAATAGAATAAAGAAACAAAAACAGAAAAAAGAAGAGGCTATTATGAGGAGGGATAAGAGATGAGCGAAGAAATTCTACTTCAAGTAAAGGATCTAAGAACGTACTTCTATACAGACGCGGGTGTCGTTAAAGCTGTCGACGGAGTTAACCTTGAAATCAAAAAAGGAGAAACACTTGGTGTTGTTGGAGAATCAGGTTCAGGAAAAAGTATTACAGCGATACAATCGCGCTATTATCGGCTATTCCGGTTCCGGATCCAACGGTAAAGAGAGATCGAATTATCCTTAAAGGGGATGTTCCAAGCCCGGTTAATCCGCCTTCAGGCTGCCATTTCCATACTCGTTGTCCTAAAGTACAGGAGATTTGTAAGCAACAGGATCCTGAATTTAAGGATATTGGAAAGGGCCATTACGTGGCCTGTCATTTTGTGAATTAATTCAGTCGCTGAGGGTTGCTCAATCATGTTACAAGCCCTGCATACATAAGAAGACCCTTTATGAAAATAGTGTTTCATAAAGGGTGAACACGAAAAAAGCCACAACATCGTTGTGGCTTAAATGTCTTATTGGTGCGCCCGGCGGGATTTGAACCTGCGACCACCGGCTTCGGAAACCGTCACTCTATCCACTGAGCTACGAGCGCTTACTGAGAATACTTTATTACTTTACTCAATAAAGTGTGTTTTGTCAAGCGTTATAGAGTAGAGAGAATCGTGATTTCAAGGGGAATATATATTATGTGGTAAGGAATCATGAATGACTAGTATGGGCTTAAAAGTTGTCTCTTTGGAAACTCTGAAGTATAATTCAACGAGTAACAGCTTGACAAAAGCCAAGCATCAAGGGGTGATTCTATGCACTGGAGACGTATTCGGAAATATTTTACGTTGCAATTATTGAAACACTTCATCGGCATCGTGATAGGAGCAACGATTGTCAGCGTGAGTATTAATACGCTGATCATCCCTAACCAAATTGCTGATGGTGGTCTTACGGGAATTGCGATTATCTTGCACTACATATTTCATTGGACTGTGGGTTGGACAGTCCTTTTGTTGAATCTTCCACTTTTCATTGTGGGCCTACGGATGGTAGGGCGGAAGTTCTTAGTTTTTAGTATTGTGGGTGTTGGCTTACTCTCTGCGACGCTTTCGTTAACTACGCACCTTCCAGTCTTGACGTATGATCCACTACTTGCCGCAATATCAGGAGGGGTCCTTTCGGGGATCGGGATGGGTATCGTCTTCCGTTCTAGAGGCTCATTGGGTGGAACAGATATATTAGCGGTTTTGTTTAGTAGAACAACCGCCTTCAGTGTGGGACAAATTTTACTGGGAATTGATGCGGCCATTTTCCTTGGGGTTGCGATCCTGTTTAAACCAGAGATGGCCATGTATGCCATGATTTATATGTTTATTGCTACCCGAGTTGTTGATCTGGTACAGGAAGGCTTGAGTCACTCTAAGTCAGTCATGGTGGTCACTGCTTACCCGCAGGAAATTGCTGACGAAATCATGGCAAAACTTAATCGAGGGGTTACACTTTTTCAAGCGACGGGCGCTTTTTCAGGAGAGGCGAAACAAGTCGTCTATTGCGTGATCAACCGTACAGAATTGTCTCAAATCAAAGAAATTGTGCGAGAGCAAGATCCACAGGCTTTTGTAGCAATCTCTGAGGTACCTGAAGTTGTCGGGGAAGGCTTTTCAACCTGGAAAGGGCATTAAGAAAAGGATAGGAACGAGGGATAATATTGTTAAAACGACGCAAGCATAGTTTTTGGAGACGTCGATATACCACGTTCTTGCTCTTGTTTTTATTGATAATAACCGTCACAGCCTCCCCTTTTGTATGGCGGGTGGATCGCTTAAGTCGTGCGGAAAGTGATTACGACGTTCAAAGGGTGAAAGAGGAACTACTGTGGTGGAAGGTGCATGGTGGCTTACTGAATCAATTAGCAGTCATTCGTGATGCAACCTTATGGCTTGACCTTAATGTTGGTGGAGAAAACCTTGAGTCTGAATTAGCCATGGCTCAGGATGAAAAGCATCAATTCTGGTTGTTTTTGCTGAACTTGCAAAAAGGACAAGTGACTGAAGCCCAGAATGTCTTAAACCGACTGGATAAGACATCACTGGGTCAGTTAGGTCAAGGAATGATGTCCATGACAAAAGGGGATGTAGAGGCGTCACGTCGTTTATTGGCGGAAAAGGAATTGGATTGGAAAACCTTACCCGAACAAGCACAAGTTTTGAGGCATCTGGCACTTGCTCAAGCGGCAGTGATCGTGGGGGATCATCAAGTAACTCAGACTGAGCTCGAAGGGGCACAGCGTTTAGAACCCAATAATCCGGCGTGCCTCTCTATGGCTTTCGACATCGCCATAGGGGATGCTAGATGGGCTCAAGCGCAGGAACTTAGCGGAATCATCAAGGCCCAAACCTGGCGTCCTAAGAATACGTTGTTCGAGACAAAACGGGCAGTGCTCGCAATTCATGAAAACGACTTGCAGGCGTTGACGGAGTGTCTTTCCACACTACAAGAGCTTCCCACAGGAGAGGCTTCCATCAATTATGTGAAGGGGTTGCAGGCTTTAAGTAAAGGACAGTTACAAGAGGGTCAGTCTTTGCTTGAACGAGCCCTGAAAATCGGACTTGAGGGTGGTTTAAAAGCCGATGCTCAAAAATCGCTTGACCAGGTAACTATGCGACAAAATGCAGATCGAGCTTTTCGCTCTATGGTCGATGGAAAAGAAGAATAGTGCCTGTTACTTGGCAGGAACGATGGGTTCTTCCTTCAAAATACTTTCAGGTGGCCAGGTACTGGTTGCCTTATCAAGCAACTGGCCGACGGGCATTAAGAGCAACCCTTTGCTTTTTAGACGTTCAATGACCGTTGGTAAGGCTGCAGGGGTATCGGGTGCAGAGTCTGAAGCATGAAATAAAATGATGTCACCCGCCTTAGCCCCACCGCCTGATTTTATTCCGTTCAGGACGTTATTAATAATGGCAGGTGCTCCGGGTCGTTTCCAGTCCAGAGAATCCACGCTCCACTGAATCGCTCGATATCCTAACTTATTGGTCGTTGATATTACTTTGTTATTATAAGCACCATTGGGCATGCGGATTAATCGAATTGACTGACCCGTTATCCGTTCAAGAACTTGTTGGGCAGTGGTAATCTCATTCTCAATTTCAAGGACTCCCAAGGTATTTAAATCGATATGGCGGTTGCCATGAGAACCAATTTCATGACCTTCAAGCACCATTCTCTTGATTAATGCTTGATGTTTATCTGCCCATGGACTGGAAAGGAAAAATGTGGCATGAATGCCTTCCTTTTTGAGAATATCAAGGATTGGCTCTGCTGTATTTTCCCCCCAACTGATATCAAAGGTCAGACCGATGGCAGGGGTGGTGACATTGGCTGAGTAGATGGGTTTTAATTTACCAGAAAAAACAGAGGTAGCAGTCTCACGGTAAGCGATTAAGACGAACAATAGGATTCCCCAAAGGACCATATTACGCCACGATGGACGTTTGAAAATAATAATTCGCATTTGGCATTCCTCCTTCGATTACAAGGTATTCGTTCGAAGGCCAGATCATGAGGTGTAAAACAAAAAAACGCCCTTTTAAGGCGTTTAATTTATATCGATGTTATTTTGAGGCAATCGATCAAGTTATAGTGGGTGGTAACTAGCGAAGCGTAAAGCGGTTACCTAACACATACTGAAATAAATCAAATTTAAACAAAATTTTCAGAAAAAAAAGTAGCACGATCAAGGAAACCGCGACTATGACGATGAAGCGTATCAGGAAGAAGGTAACGGCAAATACCCATGTGAAAACCTTACCTAAGACTAAGGCAGAGATATAAAGACCCACAATGAGTATAAGAAGTTTGAGTGCGATCATCAAATAATTTGAGGGTTTGGTCGACCGATATGTGCTCATAGGTTCTAACACTCCCTTCATCGAAATCAGACTATCATATTTCGACTTTTATGTCTAGGTTACATGCTCGTTCGCTTTAAACCTCCTTTGTAAATTTCTCTGTATGATATTCCCTATAACCCAACTCGTGCATATGATGGAGCAGACACGGAGGCGATAATATGCACGACGGAGAGTTATCAGTTTGGCGGGCCCTAATGGAGGATGGAACACAGTGTCTGGGAGAAGAACAGTACCTTAAAGCCGAAACTTATTTTTCGCAGGGCCTCTTGAAGGCCTATCAATTAACAGTTCCTGAAATCGTTGCATTTACATTAAGATTGTTAGCGACTGTGAGAGTGCGCTTAGGAAACCTGGACCTTGCGGAAGAAGGATTTGAAGAAGCGTTACGTCTTTGCCAAGAACTTCAAAATTCTAAAGGGATGGCTGAAGCCTGGGCGGGGTTAGCCAGTGTTTCAGTTAAAAAAGGAATGTTGAGAGATGCTGGCAAGAAGTATGTGCAAGCAATCTCTGCTTATCCAAGCTCATCTCCAGCGTTAAGGCTGGGTATGCTCTATGCCGACCTTGGTCAGGTATATGCTGCGCTTGAAGAGTGGACCAGAGCCAATAGAGCCTATACACAGGCAAAAGATATTTGTCGCTCTAATGGATTCCCTAAAGGAGAAGCAGAGTCGGATGTTCTCTTAGGAGAATTATGGTTTCAACAGGGGAAAAAAACAGAGGCATCAAACTACTTAAGGCATGCCTGTCAGATCTTTTTCCAAATAAACGATGTCGTCGCTTTGGCGAATACACTTCAATATTTAGCGTTAGTCTACTTTGAACACAATGAAATGCGTTTGGCTTTTGAATGTCAACAAAGGGCAGTGGCTCTTTGTTTGAAATTTGATGCGAAAATTATTTCAAGTGAAAGTTGCTATTTCTTAAGTAAAATTGAACAATTTCTAGAAAACAATGAAGAAGCTAGATATTACCTGGAATTATCGATCAAATTTTACCCAGAGCAAGATTTAGATCTTGCTTTGCGGTATCAAAATTTAGCAGGTTTATTCTTCTTTTGTATGGATTTAGAAAAAGCTGAACTCAATTATTTAAAAGCCTTGAGTCTTTTCGAGAGCTTAGATGATGTGAGAATCGGCGAAATTTACGAAGCATTAGCCGCTCTCAAAGAAATTAGAGAGCAAAAGTTAGCGCCAGTTGACGCTCAAGACGCTTCAGAAGACAAGACCCAGATACGTGGCGAGTTTGCACTCGAAGCATTAGTTCATTTAGCAGAGCTATATGAAAAACAACGGAATTTTCGTGATGCCTTGGAATGTTATTGGAAAGCCCTTGAAATGGTACGGGAAGCTCAAATGACCACTGATTGGATTGAGACAAGAGTTCAACGGGTGTCAAAAAGGCTTCGTCGCAAAAAGTTAACACGATGATTTCCAAACTATTCGAAAAACAGGCTTTATAAATCCAGTCGATTCAGATAGAATAGCATTATAGAAGTCTCTCCAATAAAAAGAGGGATTGGGGGTATATTAACATGTGTGAAGAAGATGCGTTACTCCTTGAGTGCTTGGAAGACGTGTATCATACCTTTGAAAAAGCTTTGAATAAGGCCCAAAAAGTTCGCTCGATCCATGTTCGGAAATTTGAGCAAATCCTAGAAGAGTTGCGAAGTGAGCGCCGGGTATTTGAAGATATTTCTATCCCGGCCCGCCTCATTGTTGAACAACTTTTGGAATCTCAATTTAGAGTTGGACAAGTTGCCCTAGAATCCGAATATCTTAGACATCCATTTACAGGAGTAGAAGCTGTTAAGGTTGAGGAATTCGGTATAATCCGTGTTAAACTTGGAGAAGTGGAAATTACATGGCGTGACGGTAATTATTCCTATTACCTTTATCCCGATAAAGTGGAGTTAAGAGCAATCGATGAAAAATCGGCCATCAAGTTGTTTTTTTCAATTCCTTTTAATCGGCAAATCTTAGAGAGGTTTCCTGAAATTAAAACGTCCCCAAATGTTGTTTACATACATCCACAACTAGAAATTTGAATACGGGGTGTGCAATAATGGCGAACCTTTCCAAAGGATTAGTTCAGATTTACACCGGAGACGGCAAGGGGAAAACAACCGCAACCTTTGGCTTAACATTAAGGGCAGTCGGTCATGGCTTTCGGGTTTATATTATTCAGTTTATGAAAGGTAAGGGCGGTTACGGCGAACTAGAAGGTCTGAAGCGCTTGCAACCAGAATGTCAACTCGAACACTTTGGAGCGCAGGGCTGGGTTCACAAAGGAGAAAATATCGAGGAACATATCAAGGAAGTGCGTAAAGCCTTTATGAGAGCGGAGGAACTAATTATTTCGGGAGAATGGGATATTGTCATTCTCGATGAAATAATTAACGCGATTTGGTTTGAGCTAATACCGGAGAGTGATGTTTTAGACTTACTGAATAAAAAGCCGCCCCATGTTGAATTGGTGTTAACCGGTCGAAATGCTTCACAGGCATTGATAGGCAGGGCTGATTTAGTGACGGAAATGGTGCAAAGAAAACATCCTTTTGAACAGGGAATCATGGCACGTCTTGGAATTGAGTATTAAGTAAGATCAGCCATTGTAAATTGAAATAACAATGGATATACTTATTTGTAGGACAAAGTAGTCCGTGCTGAGCCAATTAGAGGTGACGCATGGACATTTTTATTATAGCCAGAAAGCAAACAAACGTTATATACTTTCTGGAAGTAAGGCGATCGCAAGCCTTCTTTATTGTTACAGGTGAAAGGAGAGATACGATCATGATGATGACCAAAGAAGACGTCTTGACGGAAGCACATGAAAAAGGGGTTAAGTTTATTCGGCTACAGTTTACAGATATCTTTGGAATTCTGAAGAATGTTGCGATTACCATTGAACAGTTGGAGAAAGCTTTAGACGGAGAGCTTATGTTTGATGGTTCTTCTATTGAAGGATTCGCGCGGATTGAAGAATCAGACATGTATTTGCGTCCTGACCCGAATACCTTTGTCGTTTTTCCCTGGCGTCCCAAAGATGGGGGAGTGGCTAGACTAATTTGTGATGTTTACAACCCTGATGGAACCTCTTTTGCTGGATGCCCGCGAAGCGCACTGAAAAGAGTGCTCAAGGAAGCTTCTGAAATGGGGTACACCTTAAATGTCGGACCGGAATTGGAGTTTTTCCTTTTTCATACGGATGCAGAGGGACGGCCTACAACCATTACACATGATAAAGCAGGGTATTTCGACCTAACTCCAGTCGATCTTGGGGAGAATGCTCGTCGCGATATGGTTTTGACGTTAGAAAAAATGGGCTATGAAATTGAAGCATCTCACCACGAAGTAGCCCCTGGACAACACGAGATTGATTTTAAATATTCAGATGCCTTGGATATTGCTGATAAAATTGCGACCTTTCGGTTTGTTATTCGCACGATTGCTCAACATCATGGGCTGCATGCTACCTTCATGCCCAAACCAATTTTCGGGATTAACGGATCTGGAATGCACAGTAATCAGTCGCTTTTTAAAGATGGCAAAAATGCGTTTTATGATCCTGAGGGTCCGATGGAGCTTTCCAAAATAGCTTACCAATATATAGCAGGACTGATGAAACATGCCCATTCCTTTACAGCCATCACAAATCCAACGGTCAATTCATATAAAAGACTCGTGCCGGGCTATGAAGCACCTTGTTATATCGCTTGGTCTGGTCGTAACAGAAGTCCGCTTATTCGCATACCCGCCAAAAGAGGTTCTTCAACACGCATAGAATTACGAAGCCCAGATCCTTCCTGTAACCCATATCTGGCGCTCGCTGTTCAGCTTAAAGCAGGGCTTGACGGTATTAAAAACAAACTGACTCCGCCGCAAGCTGTCGATTTGAATATTTACGCGATGACGCTTGAAGAACGCGAAAAGTTGGGAATTGCATCGTTACCGGGAACTTTAAGAGAAGCATTGGATGCACTCACTAAAGCCCCCGTCATGCGTGAGGCATTAGGAAATCATATTTATCAACGCTTTGTTGAGGCGAAGACCGAGGAATGGCATAGCTTTAGAGTGACTGTCACGCAATGGGAACTGGATCGATATTTACACATGTACTAGATCCAAAAGGGGGTGTATGGGAACTTGTTTTATAGTTTCTTACACCCCCCTTTTGTTGCCGGGATTCAAGTAAAATAGGGTGAAGAAATAGGATAGTACCTAAAAGACATCAGATATATAAAAATAGAATTTTCTGACATATGACCTAGATTTTCACTTGAAAATATGCTATTATTTAAGATGATAATAATCGCAAAATTCTAAAAGTGAGGGTATAACATGATGTTACCGATAAATCGTGGCTCCGAAAGGAGCTCTTCCCTTAGACATAAACGCCAGTTTCAAGTCGGAGACCGTGTTGAGACGTGTAATCACTGCCTTGGAATTGTTGTCAGAGTTGATCGTGATGAAATTGGAGTGTTTATTGTAGCTCAGTTAGATATTCTACCTGGCGAATTTGCCTACGACCCCTGGGATCTAGAAAAAATTGAAGAACATAAATAACAAACTTTAACAAATTGAGAGCATCTTAACAGATGCTCTTTTTTGTTTTTGCAAAACAACCGTTAGTATATGCCTTATCTTCATAAGCGAGGCATATACTCAATTATGAACCAGTAAGTTTTTCTGATAATGGAGAAGGGAGGGCTACCATGGAAGTCATACATTGGTTACGTGAATATCGGGAATTAGAGGCTGCCCTAGCGTGGAGTGGGACGTTTGCAGACTATTTACAAATGGTCACTAAAAACCCTAAATTGGCACATCATGCTCATGCTCGGATTTATGAGATGATCAAAGCGGCTGGGATTGAAACAATTGGAGATCAGAAAAGGTATAAATTTTTTGACAAAGAACTTTTTGGATTAGATAAAACCTTAGAACGTCTTATTGAAGATTATTTTCATGGTGCAGCCAAGCGTTTAGATGTTCGCAAACGTATTTTGCTTTTAATGGGGCCTGTAAGCGGTGGTAAATCGACGATCGTTAGTTTATTAAAGAGTGGGCTTGAAAATTTCACACGCACGGACGAAGGCGCTGTCTATGCGATTGACGGGTGCCCGATGCATGAAGATCCTCTACATCTGTTGCCAGTGTCTTTACGTCCGCAATTTGAAGAATTATATGGCATCCGTATTGAAGGAAATCTCTGTCCTGTTTGCCGTCTGCGTTTGGATGAAGAATTTGGTGGAGAAGTTGAAAGCTTTCCTGCCAAACGAATCTTATTCTCTGAAGAACGTCGTGTAGGCGTTGGGACGTTCACCCCATCTGATCCCAAGTCGCAAGATATCGCCGACTTAACAGGTAGTATCGATTTTTCAACCATTACAGAATACGGGTCAGAATCTGATCCGCGCGCTTATCGATTTGACGGAGAACTTAACAAGGCTAATAGAGGTTTGATGGAATTTCAAGAAATGTTAAAATCGGATGAGAAGTTCCTCTGGAACCTCTTAAGCCTTTCACAGGAAGGAAATTTCAAAGCCGGGAGATTTGCTTTGATTTCAGCCGATGAACTTGTCATCGCGCATACCAATGAAAGTGAATATCAAACTTTTATCGCCAACAAAAAAAACGAAGCGCTGCAGTCGAGAATTATCGTTATGCGCATTCCTTATAATCTTAAAGTAAGTGATGAAATTAAAATCTATCAAAAATTAATTAATCAAAGTGACATTCACAATGTACACCTTGCTCCTCATAGTCTTTGGACCGCCTCAGTCTTCAGTATTCTTTCCCGCTTAAAGTTATCAAAAAAACAAGGGATGGATTTAGTGAAGAAGATGCGGATCTATGACGGAGAAGATGTGGAGGGATTTAATCAAAAGGATATTAAAGAGTTAATGGCCGAGGGAGAAGAATTAGGCGAAGGGATGGATGGCGTAGATCCTCGTTACGTGATCAACCGCATTTCCACCGCATTAATTCGAGATGAACATGCATGTATCAACGCCCTGGATATTTTGAGGGCTTTAAAAGAGGGTTTATCTCAGCATACCTCCATCATGAAAGAAGAAAAGGAAAATTTGTTGAATTTGATCTCTGTTGCTCGTCGTGAATATGACGAGATGGCCAAGAAGGAAGTGCAGAAAGCATTTGTTTATGCCTATGAGGAATCTGCTAAGTCACTGTTGAACAATTATCTTGATAATGTCGAAGCGTTTTGCAATTCTACTAAACTGTTTGACCCAATCACGACTGAAGAGTTAGCACCGGATGAACAACTGATGCGCAGTATTGAAGAACAAATTGGTGTATCGGAAAACGCTAAGAAAACGTTCCGTGAGGAAATTCTCATTCGAATTTCAATGTATGCCCGTAAGGGGAAGACCTTTGATTATGTTTCACATGAACGGTTGAAGGAAGCCATTGAAAAGAAACTGTTTGCAGATCTTAAAGATATTGTAAAGATTACAACTTCAATTGATCATCCAGATCAGGAGCAATTATTAAGAATTAATAATGTCATGGATCGTCTCGTCAATGAGCACGGATATTGCCCAATCTGCGCCAATGGAATTGTGAAGTATGTGGGGGCCCTCCTTAACCGTTAGATAGAAAGGGAGATAAGCGTGGCTGATGACATCATTGTGAGTCGAGATGACTGGAGTTTGCACCGCAAAGGGTACCTCGATCAAACGAGGCACAAGGAAAAAGTTGAAGAAGTCATTAAGAAACAACTCGGTGATTTAATCGTCGATGAAAGTATCATCTTAAGTAATGGTAAGAAAAACACAAAGATTCCTATGCGTTCCCTGCAAGAATTTAACTTTCGGTATGATTTTAATAAAAAGAATCATACCGGCCAAGGGGCAAATAAAATGGCCCCTGGAGATATCCTGAGCCGTGAACAAGCCAAGGGCAAAGGTGCTGGGAGTGGGGCGGGTGAAGAGCCTGGTGAGGACATCTATGAAGCGGAAGTAACCTATGATGATTTAGCTAATATTCTCTTCGAGGAATTAAAGTTACCCAATTTGGATGATAAAAAACAGCCCCTCATTGCGCATGATCGCCCCGAATTCAATGATGTGCGAAAAAAAGGACTCATGTCGAATGTTGATAAGAAGCGAACGTTGCTTGAGAGTATCAAAAGGCAAGCCTTTTCGCAGAAGCACAGCAAAGAGGTAAGATTGCGAATCTCTCCGGAAGACTTGCGCTTTAAAACATGGGAGACTCACCCTAATTTTGAGACAAATGCCGTTATTTTAGCCATGATGGATACCTCCGGGTCGATGGGACAGTTCGAAAAATATATTGCAAGAACATTCTTCTTTTGGATGGTTCGTTTTCTGAGACTGAAATATGAAAATGTAGAAATACGTTTTCTAGCGCATCATACGGAAGCGAAAGAAGTCACCGAGGAAGAATTTTTCACGCGTGGGGAGAGTGGAGGGACCCGTTGTTCATCTGTGTATCAATACGCTTTAGATTTAATTGAAAGACAATACCCACCAGCCCATCATAATATTTATCCAATTCATTTTACCGATGGAGACAATATGGGCTCTGATAATATGAAGGCCATGTCTCTTATGAAACGTTTGGTTGAAGTGAGTCAGGTTGTGGGTTACGGGGAGATTTTAAGAACACATTATTCCAGTACCTTAATGTCAACGTTGAAACGGATTACCGATCCAAAACTACGATTGGTGACGATCAGGGACCGCAACGAAGTTTATGGTGCACTCAAAACAGTTTTTTCCTAATAACTTTATCTTACCAGGGAGGGGGTTGTTATGGACCTTGAAATGCGAACCTTAAGCACCATAGCGCAAGAGATTGCCCAAGTCGCCCGTGGTATGGGGCTTGATTTCTACCCAGTGAATTTCGAAATTGTACCGGCCGAAACACTCTATACGTTTGGAGCCTATGGAATGCCCGTGCGTTTCACGCATTGGAGCTTCGGAAAAGCTTTTTACAGGATGAAGCTTCAATATGATTTGAACTTGAGCCGAATTTATGAACTGGTGATTAACACAAATCCGGCATACGCTTTTTTGTTGGAAGGCAATCGGCTCATCCAAAATAAGCTCGTGATTGGGCATGTTTATGCGCATGTCGACTTCTTCAAAAACAATCGCTATTTTTCACGAACGCCGAAGGACATGGTTGAACGCATGGGCGCGCATGCAGATAAAATTAGAGACTATGAATTGCTGTATGGAAGAGATGTGGTCGAGCAAACCTTGGATGCAGTCATGGCAATTCAAGAACATGTGGATTATCGATCCCATATCGGTTCTAGTCCTGAACTGGGCAATGCACCGAACAACCTTTTAGAGCAAATTAAGGTCAATACTCCCATGAAGACACGTAATAAAAAAGCATCCTTACCTTATGAAGATTTATGGGGAGATTTGTTAGTTGATGAAGAGACTGCTCCACCTCAATTAGAATATGAAGATCTTTTACTCTATATTAGTAAATTTGCGCCTGGGCTCGAAGAGTGGCAAAGAGACATTGTCAGTATTGTTCGTGAGGAATCTATATATTTCTATCCACAAATCGAGACGAAAATCATTAATGAAGGATGGGCAACCTTCTGGCATGCCAAAATCATGCATGAACTCAATCTGACAGATGCTGAATCCTTAGATTTTGCGCTGATGCATAGTCAAGTTGTTCAGCCCGCTCGTATGGGACTGAATCCGTATTATTTGGGTGTGAAAATATGGGAATACCTAGCCAAAGTTAAATCTTATGACGAGCTTTTTGAGATCCGGGAGACGGAAAATGACCTTTCGTTCATCCGTAATCATCTGACGCACGAATTGGTAGAAGAACTGAACTTATTTAATTATCGTAAAGTTGGAGCACACTGGCAGGTTACGGATAATGAATGGGAGAAAGTGAGAAATAGTTTAGTACAGCAACTTACCAATGGGGGACATCCCCGAATCGTCGTGCTTGAAGGAGATTATGAGGGTAAAGGAGGGCTACATCTCAAACATCGCCATGAAGGAATTGATCTTGATATTGTCTATCTTGAGAAAACCCTTGTGCTCGTTCAGTCCCTTTGGGGTAAAACAGTTGCTCTAGAAACTGTGATAGATTCAAAGAAGGTCATATATGAAGCTTCTAATGGATTGGTTAGTCGAAGGCAGTTGCCTAAAAAGAGTGGAGAATAGCGAATACTCTGGCATTTACGTATTAACTCATCCTTGAAAGCAGCGGTTAGAAATAACGTCTGCTTTCAATGATGAGATTTATTATTTTAAGGATATAGTCGCTGCAGATAAACAGCGCGAGGAGAGGTTTTCCAAACAATAGGGAATTACTAAGCGCAGTGGTATAATACAAAGGAAAACCCAACATAAAGGAGGTCACTCAGGTGACAGATGAAAACGTACAGGAACAAGAACTAAAGGAAAATCCAATCGTTAGCATTGAAATGGAAAACGGTAGTCTAATTAAAATTGAACTTTATCCATCGATAGCACCCGCATCCGTAAAGAACTTTGTGACTCTCGTCTCTCAAGGCTTTTATGATGGCCAAATTTTTCATAGAGTTATCCCAGGCTTCATGATTCAAGGCGGAGATCCTAATGGAACCGGCATGGGTGGCAGTAAGCAAACAATCCCCGGCGAGTTTTCTGGAAATGGGTTTAAAAATGATTTAAAACATGATGCTGGCGTTGTTTCAATGGCTCGTACATCAGCCCCTAACTCAGCAAGCTCCCAGTTCTTCATTGTCGTCAAGGCTTCAAGCCACTTAGACGGACAGTATGCTGGTTTTGGGAAAGTGATTGAGGGTATGGAAGAGGTCAATCGAATTGTCAGTGTGCCAAAGGATCGTGGAGATAAACCTTTAGAAGCTCAGAAAATGAAAAAAGTGATCATTCAATCCTAACACGACTTGTTGTGTTGAGCGATTTATCATGACTGAAAAAGGAGGGCCTAGCCCTCTTTTTCTGACCAGTCAGAAGTATGACTTCTGCTGCCGAGTTTTCATGATCAGATGGAGGTGCTTTTATGTTAGACTTGCTGCGTTTGTTTAGTCAAGTTGTGGAGGAACAGAGTTTCACCCTTGTAGCTCGGAAATTGGGAATTAGCCAACCGGCGGTTTCCAATCAGATGCGCGCACTTGAAGAGAAACTAGGCGTTAAATTGCTTTACCGTAAAGGGAAGAGCTTTGCCCTAACCCCTGAAGGCGAAACGGTTCATCGGCATGCCTTGCACTTGCTTAATGAATGGACAGAGCTAATGAGAGAAATTGGTGGTTCAGAAACGGTCATGAGAGGGAAAGTACATATTGGAGCTTCGCACATTCCAGGTGAATATTTGCTCCCGATTTATATCGCTTCTTTTCGGAAATTGTATCCGGAAATAAAGTTCAAACTGTCCATAGGCGACAGTCTTGAAATGGCAGAAAAGGTCCTTGCTCATGAAGTCGATTTTGCAGTGGTTGGCGCGGTATTTGATACTGAAAAACTAACCTCAGACTATTGGCTAAAGGATGAGCTGGGTTTTGTCGTCTCAAGTGACAACGCGTTTAGTTCACTACGAAACATTAACATAGACACACTTAAGGAAACCCCAATGATTCTTCGGGAGAGCGGTTCTGGACATCGAAGGGCTTTAGAAGAGGCCCTTGTGAAACGTGGACTCGATATAAATGACTTTAACATCGCTTTAGAAGTTGGAAGTACTGAAGCTGTCAAAAATGCTGTTCGTTCCGGCATTGGGTACTCATTTCTGTCAAAACATGCGTTAGAATCTGGTGAGAAACACGGCTTAGTGTGGATGAACGTGGAAGATTTTTATATAGAACGTGGTTTTTACCTATTAGCCCGTCGAAATAAACCTTTAACGGCCATTGCCGATGAGTGCTACAGATATCTGGCAAATCAGACGTCAGAGGTCAGCGAATGACTTGCTCTGAAGGAATCTCATGGCATTATCCCAAAGTAACATCGTTTTAACTTCCTCTGCAAGGGGAAGCTGCTTTAAGGCTTGAATGGCCTTCGAGGGAGAGTAATCCATGATGGGGAAATCCGTCCCAAAGATAAACTTGGTAGGGTTTGCGTCAATGGCTTTAATCCATTCTTCCTGCATTGGAAAACGTGGATTACCTAAGATATAAGCCGTGTCTAGGTAGACGTTTGGATAGCTTGCCGCTAATTTTACCGCGAGAGAGAAGTCCTTTGGGAGACCCATGTGCGCAAGGGTCACCTTTAGATTAGGGAAGGACCTGAGCACTTCCTGTAAGGTGTCAACTCGTGTAAAGGGGCTTTCTATCGGCATACCACTTAAATGGACAATAAGGCCTTTTCCCCTTTCATTCAGCATCCGGTACACAGGCCTCAAGCGGATGTCATTAACAGCAACTTTTTGAACAAAAGTATGGAGCTTGACCCCTGGAAAATCCCATTCATCAAGCGCTTGGCTTAAAATATTTTCAATCCCATCGTCCTCCTGATGTAGAGCAGCAAAAGGGTGTAACCAGGAATACTTCGTACATAGCTCTTTCATCCATAAGTTGATTTCTGCCGCCATATCTTTTTTATGTACATACCCTAAAACAAACGCTGACGTTACCCCCATGTTTTCTAGATCGTTTAATAAGACCTCAACGGGTTTGCGATAGGGCATCGTCCATCCTTGCTTGACAAACCAGTTCAAAATTGCCTCCATTAAACGATCTGGAAAAAGATGAATGTGAGCATCGCAAATTTTTTGGATATCAGGCTTGGTAGCCTTATCGTTTTTAGTATCGTTGATAGTATTCAATAAAGGTGACTCCCTTCTAACTGTGAAAATTTGTTTATTTCTGAATAGTTCGACATATGAGACTAAACTCCTTGAAATTAATTAATTTAGCCGAATTAATGTGGGTATACCCCAAATCTAAAAAACATGTTTGAATAAAGGAGAGGCACACTTGAACTGGTTTTTAAGTGAATTTAATATTCGAGCATGGCGGCTGATTAAACATTACGAACTAGACAAGGCTGCGAATGTTACGCTAATTTACGGACCAAAGGGATTAGGTAAATCAGCCATGTTACGCTATCTTTACCAACATGGCAGGCAATATGAGGGGGGTATACTAGCAGATGCTTTGGCTTTTGCTCGTCAGTATGCTTATGCCGCTCAGGAGAATAAGCTGAATACATTTAGGCAACGATACCGTACCACTCCGTTACTGCTAATTGATAATCTTCAATTGTTAGAGGGTAAAGTCAAAACGATTGAGGAACTCCATTATACCTATGAATATGTCATTGGCAATGGGGGCAAGATGGTGATTACACTTGAGGCCGATTCACCTCAACTAGGATTTCTAGGTGAGCGGCTTGCCTCCCGCTTTTTAAGTGGCGTGGTCATTCCGGTTGATAGACCCCTTGACCATGAAATAGAGCGCTTTATAGTGGAATATATACAGCAAAAGCACCTTTTTATGGACATGGAGGTGCTCAGCTTAATCGCAAAGCGTACAGACAACTTAACAGATGCGCTGAGCACCCTTGAACAATTTGTTGAGTTTGCAGAATTACAACAAGACGAATTGAGTATGCATTGTTTCCAGTTATATTGGGAGTATAATCAAAGGAAAAAAAATACAGCGGCAGAGCCCATGAATATCATTAAAATAGTGGCTCGCATAATGGATATTCCAGTTGAGGAATTGGTAGGACCAAGCCGAAAACCAAGGGTGAACGAAACGAGAGAAATGGCAATTTACTTAATACGGACACTTTGCCAGATTTCTTACCCGGCCATTGGGTGCTATTTTAATCGTAACCATTCTACGATGATGATCTCATATAAAAAGATGCAAGAAAAACTCTCAAAAGACCCTAGCTTGGAAAAAATATACCACGATATATTAAAGGGATTTCAAGACTAGCCCTCAGGGAGACTAAATGAAGGATTCATGCATTGCTAATGAAAAGAAGATTGTTTACTAGTCGAACAACATCAAGGATAAGGAGTGGTCTTATGTCAGGGGTTTTACAGCGAATTGGGGTACTAACCAGTGGCGGAGATGCTCCGGGAATGAACGCAGCTCTACGGGCGGTGGTCAGAAAAGGCATTTACCACGGGCTCGACGTTTATGGAATTAGCCGTGGATACGAGGGGCTAATCCACGGGGAAATTCAACAAATGAGTGTAGGGTCTGTGGCCGATATAGTGCTTCGAGGGGGAACCATCTTAAAGACTGCACGTTCCGCAGAAATGCGGACGGTAGAAGGCCAACAGAAAGCCTTAGAACAGTTACGTAAGCTACAGCTCGACGCTTTAGTTGTGATAGGGGGAGATGGGTCTTTTCGAGGCGCTCAAACTTTAGTTGCTCAGGGGATCCAAATTGTGGGGATCCCGGGCACCATTGACAATGATATCGCGGGGACTGATTTAACGATAGGCTTTGATACAGCCACCAATACGGTTGTGGATGCCGTGAGTAAAATTCGCGATACGGCGTCTTCCCACGAACGGACGTTTATTGTGGAAGTTATGGGGAGAGATTGCGGAAACATTGCCCTTCAGGCTGGTTTAGCTTGTGGCGCTGAATCAATTCTAGTGCCCGAGATACCGTTCGATTTGGATGAGATTAGCGATAAATTAAAGCGTGGACATCAACGGGGGAAAAACCACAGTATTATCCTAGTTTCAGAAGGCGTAGGAAGTGTTTATGAAATTGGAGAACAATTGAAGGCCCGTTCAGGATTCGAGACTCGTTTCACAATCCTTGGCCATTTACAACGCGGCGGAAATCCGAGTGCTTTAGATGCTGTCATCGCTGCGGCCATGGGCGGGAAAGCAATCGATATCCTTTTGGACAATGACACAAATAGGATGACGGCATATATCAACCAAGCGGTCGTATCTAGCCCACTTGACGCGGCTTATGGCACACGTCGTCCGTTTAATAGAGAACTATATGATTTAGCCAATGAGCTTTCAATTTAGCCTGCCTGTAATTAATTTTAGAGAAATGAGGTTGAGTGATGGATTATCTAGAAAATTCACGAATAACACTTGATTATACGGGGATGATGAGCTCTTCTCAAAACCCGAAGGGGTTTACAAAAGAGGAACTGTTAGGACTTCAAAAGGAGTTGGATCAAGCGCAGGCGTCACTCCAGACTCGTAGGGATTCCGGGGAAATCGATTTTTCAAAGCTATTACCTTCCATGAAAGCCCAACTCCCGGAGATCCTCGAATATGCGAATGCTGTAGCACCCATGTATGATAACTTTGTTGTTTTGGGAATTGGTGGTTCAGCGCTTGGCCCTCTGGCAGTTCACCAAGCTCTAAATCATTACTATTATAACGAACTTCCCCCCGCCAAGCGCAGTAACCGGCCCCGCTTTTATGTCATGGACAACATTGATCCTGTCCGTTTTAATGAGCTGTTACAAATACTTGATCCACGCAAAACACTTTTTAATGTTATTTCCAAATCAGGCAACACCTCAGAAACTATGGCACAGTTTCTCATTGTTCGAGACACGTTACGTCGAGTATGTGGTGACAGTTATGCGAAACATATTGTCGTTACAACGGATAAGGAAAAGGGAAACCTCCTTCCGATTGTCCTCAAAGAAGGGTATCAGCGGTTTGTAATTCCAGCTGGAATCGGTGGGCGCTTTTCAGAACTGACGCCGGTAGGATTGCTAGCGGCTGCTATTTGCGGGATCGACGTGGAGCAACTTCTTGAAGGTGCTATAGCGATGGATCAATGGATTCGGGAATCAAAAGGTGTCTTAACTAACCCCGCGCAACTGCGCGCAGCGCTTGCTCAACTGTCGTGGCAAAAAGGAAAAAATATCTCAGTGTTCATGCCATACGCAGATGGGTTAAAAACAATGGCGGACTGGTATGCTCAATTGTGGGCGGAAAGTTTGGGCAAACGTTTTGATCGACAGGGACGAGCTGTTCACGTCGGACAGACACCGGTAAAAGCTTTAGGGGTCACTGATCAACATTCTCAAGTTCAATTATATGCCGAGGGGCCAGATGATAAGGTCATAACCTTCGTAACTGTGGAGAAATTTAAAGAAACCCGTGAGATCCCCATAGATCTGGAGTTGCCAGAGGACATTCAATTTATTGGTGGACGAACCTTGGAAGAGTTGCTAATTGCAGAACAAAAAGCAACCGAATACGCACTAACCTTAGCCGGTCGGCAACATGAGAAAATTATGCTTTCCAGCTTGGATGCATATAATGTTGGGCAACTGCTTCTTTTACTTGAATGGGAGACGGCCTATATGGGTGAGCTATTGAACATTAATGCCTATGATCAACCGGGAGTTGAAGAAGGCAAAAACGGAACTTACGCCTTAATGGGGCGCAAGGGATATGAAACAAAGAAACAAGAAATTGAAGAATATGGTAAAACCCGGCACATACTAGAGGAAATAGGTACTAAGTCGTAAGGAAGTAGCCGATGAACAACGAGCACTCATCGCCGTAGAATGCTGTGTACCGCCAAAAAACTTCCCCCTAGAAGGAATTTAGCAGAAAAGAGTCGAATCTACCCAAAGAGAGGTGAAATAAGTGGAGCCTATTTTTGCGTTAGATATTGGAACTCGCATGGTCATGGGACTTGTAATGATTAAGAACAAAGAGCTTGGGTATGAAATTTTGGCTAGCGCACGAACGGAACACCGGCAGCGTGCCATGTTTGATGGACAAGTTCACGATGTTGCCGAAGTGGCTCGGGCCGTAATAAAGGTCAAAGAGAGCCTTGAAAAAAAGCTAGATGTACCTTTAAAACAGGTCGCTGTGGCGGCAGCAGGTCGGGCTCTCAGAACCGAAGTTGCCTTTGCTGAACATAAGGAAATTCTTCCCGTCCGCTGGGAACGGGAGGTCATACTCGCTTTAGAAATGGAAGCAGTTCATCGTGCACTTCGTCAACTGCAGGCGTCAACGGAGGATGATTCACAAAGCTACCATTGTGTAGGATATAGCCCTATTGCCCGATGGAACGAAGGAGAGGAAATTTCCAATTTGATTGGGCAACGTGGGAAAGTGGCAAAGGTTTCTGTCATTGCGACCTTCTTACCCCGGACTGTCGTTGATGGCTTAGTGGCTGTATTGGACCGAGTAGGTCTTGAAATGACCAGTCTAACGCTAGAACCCATTGCGGCAGGTCAAGCTGCCATTCCGGCGAATATGAGGCGCCTTAATCTGGCTTTGGTGGATGTTGGAGCAGGAACCGCGGATATTGCCTTGACAAAGAATGGTTCTTTCTTTGCGTATGGAATGGTCCCAATGGCGGGAGATGCGGTCACTGAGGAAATTTGTGCGCATTATTTACTAGATTTCAAGGTTGGAGAGAAATTAAAACGAGCCTTAAATACAAAAGCAGAAGTGAATTTTAAAGATTTTCTCGGAGTCAAAGTGGTCGCAAAAAAAGAGGAAGTTATACAGGTGATTCAATCTGTGGTCGGGAAGTTAGCAGAGGCTATTTCAAGGGAGATTCTGAAACTTAATCATGACGTTCCACAAGCCGTTATTCTGATTGGCGGAGGAAGTTTAACCCCCATGCTTTCTGAACTGCTGTCCGAGACCCTAGGAATTCCAAAGAATAGAGTGGGTATTCAAGTCAGAGAACGGCTAGGGGATATATGTGGCGAGAAAAGCATTAAGGGGCCAGAAAGTATTACCCCCATTGGCATTGGAATTGCCGCGCTCGAAGGAAATGGGCTGCAGTATTACACGGTGACCGTGAACAGTATGCGTGTTTCAATCTTTGAATTAGAATTAGCAACAGTCGCAGAGGCTTTGCTCGCTGCTGGGATCTTGCCACGATCCTTTTTTGGAAAGCCGGGAGCGGCCTTGACCTTCGAATGGAATGGCGAAATGCGGGTCATCAAGGGAACGATGGGAAGTGCGGCGCAATTATCGGTCAATGGTGAACCAGGGAAATTAGATCAAGCACTGACAGCGGGGGATGACATTGTCTTCGTCGCTGGAGAATCGGGCCACGATGCTAAGGTCTATTTCAAAGATGTGTTGCCATCGGTAGAAGCAAAATGGATTGTCTTGAATGGAAAACGAGAAGTTTATTCTCAACAAGTATTTGTGAATGATCAATTGGTACAAGCAACCGATGAAATTCATGATGGCTATAAAGTAACGTATGTCCCGAACGACGACTTAAAAAACCTGTGCCAACAAAGGGGCTATAATCTTCAAAAAAAAGAAACGCTCGAAATTCGTATTAACGGGCAGACACACATCATTGATTTAACCCATGAGCTCTTCGTGAATGGTCGTAAGGTTGACGATGCCCATGTTATCCATGACGGGGATGCAATCCAGGTTAGTACAAGGCAGAGCACCGTGGGCGAGCTGCGGCTAGAGCCAAAGCCTATTACTTTTAGTGTCAATGGGATACAAGTTGAGTACCCTGCTCAAGAAACGATCATTTCGTTTCATGGACGTCCCGTCTTAGAAGACCAACCGTTAATAGGCGGCATGGAGCTGAAGGTTGAGGGATATAAGAAAATGCCGATTTTTTCTGACCTTTTGCTTTATGTTAAATTCCCTGATGAAGTGGAACCAGGGGCTACATTAAAACTAAGCGTCAATGGTAACCCTGCAGAGTTTACGACGGTTTTACATCCGGGTGACCGTTTGTTAGCGACTTTTGACTAAAGGACTTATTAATAAAGTTTTGACGAATACTTGACAATTGCGCTAGACGCCATAAAATAGTATTGGAGGTGTTAGTCATGTTATTTCAATGGTTATTGGCACTTATTGTAATTGCTATCCTATTTATTACATTGTACTCTGATTCGTTAGCAGCAAAGAAGAAGCATTCCAGTTATTTTAAAACAGTTCAAAAACCAACTGGGAAAGCAGAACGTGAAGTTGCGATACCAAAGCTCAATGAAAACGATCCTTTCTTTGCGAAATTAAACAGTTTATAATCTCAACAGATCCGATGGTAGACATCGGATCTATTATTATGTTCTAAGTGATTATCAGGTGTACCAAAGTTAGGAAGCCCTGATATTCTAGCGAAGGAGGAAAAAATGCATCAGTACTGGTTCTATGTAGGAAATTTTCCTATTCGTGCGTACGGGACATTATTTGCGTTGGCCTTCATAGTGGGTGTGGGCTTAACACTATATTTTGCCAAAGCTGAAGGTCGACAGGAACTCATGGAGCCAATCATGGATTTAGCACCTATTTTGCTGATATCAGGTTTATTGGGTGCACGTTTTTGGCAAGTATTCTTTTTTGATTGGGCATTTTATCGTCAGAATCCGGGCGAAATTATAGCGATCTGGCATGGGGGGCTATCAATTCAAGGCGGTGTGGTCGGGGCATTGTTAGTCGGCGGAATTTACGTCTTGATAAAAAAGTTACCCTTCTGGGAATTAGCGGATTTAGTCGCTCCTGGGCTTATACTAGCCCAGTCAGTCGGTCGGAATGCAAATCTTATGAATGGTGACGCATTTGGTGGACCCACAGGCGGAGATTTCGGCATTCTATATCCCGTTGGCACCATTGCTCGAGACACCTTTGGGAACCAACCCCTATGGCCAGCAGAAGTGTGGGAAGGGCAAGTCGATGTGATTATCTTTGCTCTCCTTGTCATTCTAAAATTAAAAAAATGGCCCTCTGGCGTAATATTTTTACTGTACATGGTATTATACAATCTATCTAGATTCTTCTTGGAGGATCTAAGAGGGGATAGCCCAAGGTTCTTATTCAACTGGTCCGCGGCGCAATGGAGTAGTATGGCGGCGGCAGGGATTGCTTTATTACTCCTAGCTTGGAGAATATGGAAAGACCGTCAACCGGCGGTCGTTTAATAAATAGTAGAGCATGAGAAATCTAGATAGACTTCTCATGCTCTACTATTTATACCTTTTGAAGGGTATAAAGAAAACTTGGCTAGCGCCAAGCCTCAGCGTTAGGCGGTCGCCTTAGTTGCGCTTATGCTTCCAGAAAGTATATAACAAAAAGTTATACTTTCTGACTAGTACAAAAAAGCGTCTCTTCAGTTCCCAGGATGAATTGAATGGCTTCCAACGTCTTATTTTGTTTCTCACGTCTTGATAAGTCGTCGTCAGCTCCCGAAAGGTGCTCTAGGATTGCTGACTCTATGGATATCTGCAATCCCACTGAGGTGCCTGTATACTGAAAGTGATAAACATGGCTCTTCTTTTCATTGACGGTTAAATTCCCTCGACCATAGGTTACATGGTTCAACACCTGAAAGGCGTCAAGTGCACAGGAATGGGTATCTGCTCTCACCAATAACTCTGAATCAGGTGCAGGGCGTATTCCAAGCTCTCGAATGGCAATCTGTGCTACTCTATAACCCAATGCTATTTCTGGGCAAGTATGCCCGTGAAAATCAATCACTTGTTCCCAAGGCGTTTTTTCGACACACATAATCGGTGACCCCCTCGACAGTTACTTTAATTACATTGTATAACTGTCGAGGTTAAATTTAAAGTAATTGAATATTTTCAACAGCTTAACCCAAAATTGCAGGAGTTTTCAACAAAAAAATAGAAAATTAAGATAAAGACAGAAAAGAGGTGCAATCATAAATGATTATCCCTCTTTTCTCAAGAATTATCTTTGAGGAAAAAGCACTCCGATGATTCCTCCAATCCCACCAGAAACAAGTGCAAGGATCGTTTTCTCTCCCATTTTTAGCCATGACGGAGTATCAGACCAGAAAATTGAAGAGAGGATGAGTACAAGCAGGATAAAGCCAAGGCCGATCGTCAATCCATAGTACAATCCTCTTGTGCCCGCTTTATAAGCTGTCATTAAGGCAGCAATAAAAATGCTTGCACCAAAGATAATGTTGATCGATAATTCTGACTCAGGCAGTGATGTGAAGGACAGTAAAATACCGAATACAAGTGACATGACCATTGCCAAGATAGAGGCTAAGAGAATACCTTTTAGAACTAAGCTAAACTGAAAGGATTTTGACATGGATATCCCTCCTCTGATGATAACAACCTATGCCTAAATTTAAGGGAGTATGACTAGAAACCAAGACAAAACACAAAGACTTATTGAATTGAGGAGGAAGTTGTATGAAAAAGACAATCCCTGATTTTATTAAAATGAAACAAGCCAGTGAGAAAATTAGCATGTTAACAGCTTATGATTATCCCTCTGCTCAGATGGTGGAAGAAGCCGGTGTCGATATGATCCTTGTGGGAGATTCAGTCGGCATGGTCGTTCTTGGATATGATTCAACGGTACCAGTAACAATGGATGAAATGCTTCATCATACCAAAGCCGTGAGGAGAGGTGCTCTTAAAACGTTCATAGCGACCGATATGCCGTTTATGAGTTACGCCTCAACGGATCTTGCCCTCATGAATGCTGGTCGTCTCATCAAAGAAGGTGGGGCGGATGCCGTGAAACTTGAAGGCGGATTCAATGTCGCATATATTGTTGAAGCCCTTACGCGAGCGGGTATTCCTGTGATCGGACATATTGGACTAACTCCCCAAACAGCCAATCAACTTGGGGGATATAAAGTTCAGGGGCGAGACATAGAAAGTGCCAAACAGTTAGTGAAAGATGGTCACGCCTTAGAGCAAGCTGGCGCCTTCTTGATTGTTTTAGAGGCAATACCGAAACAAGTCGCTGCGCAGATCTCAACGGAATTGAAAATACCGACGGTTGGGATTGGAGCGGGACTAGAGTGTGATGGGCAAGTTCTTGTGTTTCACGATATTTTGGGACTCTTTGATCGATTTAAACCGAAATTCGTAAAACAATATGCTTTACTGGGCAAGGATGCGATTCAAGCGATACAGACATTTCATAAAGAGGTTAAATCAAGTCAATTTCCAGCAGAGGAACATACCTTTGGTTTATCAGACGGGGTTATTCAGAAACTTTATGGGAATAAATAGATTAACGGCTCAATAGGTTTATTTAAGTTATAAGAATTATCTCTGTATTAGCTTTTCTCTTTTAATTTGCTATAATATAGTTAATGTGGAAGGATGGACTAAGAGTGAGATTAAAGGAAAAAACACATCGCAAATTTATAGAATTCTTTGAGAAGATTTCTCGTATGTATCATGGTAAGGAATTTGAATTAGCTTATTCAGATATTCAACGGGAAACAGGCGCTGCAAGTGTTACCTTAAAACGCGCGGTTCAGGCCTTAGCGGAAGATGGAGTGATTGAAGTACATCCGGGGCGTAACTCGAGATATGCACGTTTTAAATACCTTTTGCCGGTCCAAGAAGAAGAAAAAGCCTCAGAAGGGCTGAACGGAACACAGAATCTAGAGGGTGGCGAGGGAAACACTCAACCTGAAGGGATTTCGGCGAATAATGAAGATGTCACAGAGCTAACACAGCAAGTCGACCATCTTCGTCGGCGTGTTCGTAATCAAGAAATGGCCATTGCCTTACTTCAAGATCGTTTAGCGGAGATTGAGGATAAAATGCGGAAGAGATAATTTCCAAGGATTTGCTAGAGATTTTTTTGCAGTGTAGTGATATAATAAAAATACATCCTGGCTTGTGCGTATGGACTATCATGGTTTTGATCCTATTTATTGACACGGGAGCTGAATGTTAAGCTAGTACAACACGCCCTTTCTTAGGGAAGTTGGAAGGTTTGAACTAGGTGCCCACCTGCGCGAGCGGGGTCAGAAACCTGAAGTCTTACGGCAACTTGGGAAAGGGTAGGGATTATTCCCTACCCTTATTATGTTAAGAGGTGTATTGATGACCAGAATCATATTAACGCGTCATGGCCAGACCTTATGGAATACTGAAGGGCGAGTTCAAGGAAGTTTGGATTCACCGCTGACTGAAAAAGGTATACTTCAGGCCCGTTCCTTAGCAGTTCGACTAAGGGGCGAAGGAATTGAACATATTTATTCTAGTGACTCCCTTCGAGCAATCGGTACTGCAGAAGAGATTCGTTGTGAACTTGGACTGGGACTTGAAACACTCTCCACAAATCCCGCACTCCGCGAGTTCGCATTTGGCGAATGGGAAGGATGTATTTGGCAAGAGTTACGAGATGCTAACCCAGATATTTTTAAAATTTGGGACTCGGAACCACATCTCGTCTCCGCACCCGGTGGCGAGAACATGGGACTGGTGATGGAAAGGGCTTGGAATTATTTACAACAAGTTATACGCAATCATCCGGATGAGACCATTTGCGTTGTTACCCATGGGTTAACCTTAAAGATGCTTGTGACGAAAGCCCTTGGTTTTGAAGTTCATGATTGGGCTAAAACGCCGTGGCAACATAATACGGCACTGAACATCTTTGAGGTCGTAGGAAAACAATGGATACCAAAGCTCGTTGGGGATTGCACGCACTTAGACGAATTAGACTTGAATTAAATCTACACAAATAGGCGTAAGGGACAGATTAATCTGTCCCTTACGCCTATTTTAGTGATGCTAATAATCCATATTCATTGACGTTACTTCGTGACATTCGTGCTTTTTGCCCAATCTTGCCGAAACAGATCACCTAATTTAGTCGATGCTAAAGGAGAGGGGACCGTCACGGAAAATTCATGATTGGAAACAAATGAGTAACGTGTCCAGTCTGAACTGGTTAATATGAACGACGAGCTATCAAAGATGGCTAAGTGCATTCCGAGTGACGGTTTACTGGGGAAATACCGAATGGTAATGTTATTAGCCGTTAATTTTTCTAGGGTAACGGGTGTTTTAGTCGCCACGGCTCGATCTAAAATAAGGCGAATGTCTCGCCCTTTCTGGGCAGCATCAAGGAGGGCCTGAATCAAATCAGGATCAGTTATTTCGGGGACTTCTATCCAAATTGATTTTGTGCTCGTAGATATTTGCTCGGTAAGCTCTTGTTTCACCTTCGCGTTGGTGGCTAATACAATCTTATCATCGGGTAGAGCAGAGGTCTCGGGTACCGTCAAGGGAAAGGTGGTGGTGAATTCCCAATCCTTAGAGAATAAAGCAGCAGCCTTCCAAGCGGATTTGCCGGATAATTCTACAGCAAGATCGTGGGCAAGCAGTCCCTCGGCAGTCCAAGGTGGTCCATAGATCATGGCTAATTGTTGGTCAACAATTAATATTTTGGTATGGTTGATTTGGCCCTTTTGTGCAGGAAAATACTGAATCGATACATTTTGACTCTTTAACTGATCAAGCGTAGCGTGATTTACTTTTTGCCATTGGTCTAAGAGAATGCGGACATCAACCCCGGCTCGAGATTTTGCAAGGAGTATCTGAATTAGGTTAGGGTCGTCGAATTCAGATTGCTCAACGTAAATAGACGTTTTTGCAGACTGAAGAAGGGCGATCGTTCGATTATAGATTGCCTCTTTATCAACGAAAATCGATTCACTAGGCAGGTTAGAAATAGGGACTGGCTTAGATGAAAGTTTAGGAAGCTTAAGTGCACATCCCGTTAATAACAACAGACTTAATATCAGCAGAAAGAGGATAGAAAAGACGGATTTCGGTTTTGACATGGTTCATAATTCTCCCAAGTTAAAAATATTGTCTATATCATACCATAAATGTCCAAGAGGTTAATAGCTTTGAGAGGCATAACTCCTCTAAGTTCTTCATAAAATTCCCAAAGTAGGTTAATAGTTTGAAAGGACAACCATTTATGAAGTTGTTTAGGACGAATGTATTCATCATCATGACGATCTTGTGTCTCGCTATAATTTCCGGGCTGTTTTATTCGAAGGTGATTACGACCCCCATATCGAATGATTCTAGCTCTGGATTTTCTGCAACGAGAGCTTATGAGCATGTAAAGTATCTCGCTCAAAAAATCGGACCTCGACCTGCCGGCAGTAAGTCTGAGTTAGCAGCAGCTCAGTATATTAGTTATGTCTTAAAGCAAAATGGCTGGAAGGTACGTGAGCAACCTTTTAGTAAAGTTGTCATAAGAGAAGCTTCCATCATACAACCAGAACAACAGGTCGAACTGATCAGTAGTCAAAACATTATCGCCGAGTTACCTGGGACACTGCCCGACACAATTATTGGCGGTGCTCATTACGATTCTGCAAATTTAAATGCCCCGGGTGCCGTTGATAATGCTTCAGGCGTGGGGGTCTTACTAGAGCTTGCCCGAGTCCTGAGTCAAGAACCTCATCAGGAAACCTATCAACTTGTTTTCTTTGGAGCAGAAGAATATGGACTGGTTGGTTCGCAATACTATGCAGAACAAGCAGACCTATCGGCCGTTCGGTGGATGCTTAATGTGGATATGGTCGGAAGCCCCTTGGAAATAGATGTCGCAGGGATTAAGTCGGCTCCTCCAGAGTTAATTAAGCAAGTAACAGCTATAGCGCGTGATAGTGAGATCCCTTTTCATCTCAGCCGGGATTTTATCATGATGACGCGGGAAAGCTCTCAGGGAGGTTCGAGCGATTTTAGTTCCTTCTTAGATAAGGGTATTCCGGCACTTGGACTGGGTATTTCAGGGCGTCCTGCAGGATATTTTCATCAACCGGATGATCGGCTGGAGCATGTCTCAATTGAAGAAATGCAGAGAGTGGGCGATTATACCCATCGCTTGCTGACGTCTGTAAAGATGGAAAAGCTGGGACCGAATCAATGGGATGAACTATATTTGCCCTTTCAAATGGGAAGTCATGTGTTTTTTCTCTCCAGTCATGGAATTCGGGGCATCACCTTTTTCGCTTTTTTGATAACGGGTTTAATGTTAATAAAGATCAATAGAAAAAACATGGATAGGCAGAGATTTAGTTGGAGAAAAGCGCTAGTCATACTAGGAATCACGCTCTCAATGAGTGTGATTGTGGTTAGTTTGAGTGGAATCGGGGAATTTCTTTGGAATTGGATTAAACAGGTCCAATTATTGTATTACGCCTTTCCTATGATCTTTGTCGTGGCTCGTATCGGTATTGGCTTAGGAATCTTTCTTGTTTTGGCGAGTTGGTTTCATAAAGTTCCCCTAACGAGGGATCCACAACTGTATTGGTTCCCTGGAATTTTGCTACTTTTGGCGGTGAGCTTAATTCTAGCGCTCATACGAATTGACCTTGCTTTTCCTTTCGTATTTTGGCTGTTGTGCATGGATCTACAACTATTATTACCAAGTATTATCCTAGTTTTGATAGGGCCCTATTTCATTTATACGATGCATTTAGAACTCTTAAATTCTCAACAATGGGTTAGTTTTTACGAAGCGATACACAAATACCCCATAATTTTCTTAGGAATTTATGCCTTGCTACTGATGCCGATTTTCTTAGCAGCTTTACATGTGGCAATCACAAAGAAACAATTTTCGAAAAAACTATTGTCTCATACTCGGAGACCGGCAATTATAATGATCGGTTTACTCGTTTTATGTCTAGGGTTAGTCCCGATTTACACAAGAGATTACCCACAAACTGTCACTGTTCGAGAAGAATGGTCGGATAAGAGTGATGGATTGGTTCATATTTTCTCAGATGAACGTCTGCCCAAACAGCTTCTAAAAGATCTCAATGGGCAAGAAGGAAAGAGCCTATTTGTACCGATTCTGAATGAAGTGTCCCCCTTAAGCGTCGATACATCCGTGGTAGAAAAGAATAAAGATTCTCTAAGGTCTCTAGAAATCTCTTTCAAACTTGACTATACCCTTGAACCATATTTAATCAGCTTGAAATTAGAAAGTGCCCATCCTTTTGAAATCCAAACCGGCGACTTCTTACCCATGGACAAACTCCCAAAGAAATTACAACTAAAAGGTGTACAACAACCCACCGGGAAATATTTGCTCACATTACAGACAACGCCACCCCATAAAAAGTTAATTCACTTGACGGTGGAAACACAGGGTATTCTAACGTGCACTGTAGAAGCTCAGCTTCCTGATTTGTCACCACGCTTAAAAATTAATAGCCCACTTACATCGGTTAATTATCAGAGACAGTTTAAAGATAGTTTTGATTTTTAAAGGTTCACCCTTGCATACTTCAAACTATTAGGGGAAAAATAAAGATAGTTTGAGGAGGGTTAAAACAATGTATAAAGTAATCGCAATTGAAGCTGGACTGGAAAATGTAACTCAGGCCCTGCAAAATGCAGGATTTAAGACGACTCCACTAGAGGGGGACACATTAAAGAACGTCCGAGCCGTGGTCGTCAAAGGAGACGGTACTGACATTTTAGCCCCTGAATGGTCTGTTAAATTGCCTGTAATAAATGCAGCAGGACGCAGTGCAGATGAAATCGTCGATGTTCTTCGGGATCGCCTCTCTTAAAGAAATCAACATTTTTAAGGAGAATACTCCTTGATTGATTCCGTCCTTCTAAGAAAAGGGCGGTTTCTTTTTTTAGCACTAAGAAGATATTAATACCATATAATGGAATTAATAAATATCTTATTTTTAGGAAGGAGCTGTTCTTATGTTCTTTGGTGTTATTCCCTTTGCCCTAGGTTTTGGATTAGGAACTCTAGCCAGACCTCGCTATGTGCCGTATCCAGCGTATCCTCCTTATCCGTATCCCCCCTATCCGTATCCTTACCAGAGATGGTATTAGCATTTAGCTTAAGATATAATAAGAAAAGGAAGCGATTGCTTCCTTTTCTACGACTTTCACTGTATATTTTGAAGGACGTCATAGATCGTTAGACTGGAAAGCGAGGCAAATAGAATGACCATTGCAAAAGCGTTTCTGAAACAATACCGCAAAAAGAGGCTAGAACAGGGACATCCATGGGTGTATCCAGGTGAAGTCGATAGGATTGAGGGGGACCCTCAGGGTGGCGATGTTATACATATTGTGAATCATGCAGGACATTTTTTAGCCCAGGGATTTTATAACCCACTATCACAACTCGTCATTCGTGTTGTCACCTATTCGGAAGTGATCGTGGATGAGGCCTTATTTCATGATAAAATCGAGAAGGCTTGGACGCGTCGGCAGTGGTTATTACCGGCTGCCACTTCTTGTCGAGTTGTGCATGGGGAAGCAGATTTTTTGCCAGGATTAATTATTGACAAATACGAAGATGTTATGGTAGTTCAAATTCTCTCGCTGGGGATGGAAGTGCGCAGACAATGGATCTTTGATGCTTTACAGAAGATTTTTAACCCGCGCGGAATCTATGAACGAAGCGATGTTCCGGTTCGGCGGCTTGAAGGACTCGAAGAACGAGTGGGCTTTGTGGGTGAGCCCTTTGATACCCAAGTAACGGTCCGCGAAAATGGTATAAGTATCTTAGTCGATGTTGCTGAAGGACAGAAAACAGGGTATTTCTTCGATCAACGGGAAAATAGAGCTGCGCTAAAGCCACTGATGACAGGATGGGGCGCTGGTCACGGAATTAAAGTGGATGAGAGTGGACAGCCCAGGAATGCATCAGGTAAAGAAATTAAGAATCCTTTTTGGAACGGTGCTGAAGTGCTAGACTGCTTTTCGCATACTGGCTCTTTCATGTTACACGCCTGTCTGTACGGCGCCAAAAAGGTGACATGCTTAGACATTTCAGAGAAGGCCATTGAAATGGCTAAAGCAAATGCCTTGCTGAATGGGTTTCTGCATAGAACGGAATTTGTGGCTGCCAATGCTTTCGATTACTTGAGAGAACAGGTAAAAGAGAAAAAAACGTGGGATGTTGTCATTTTAGACCCCCCTGCTTTTGCTAAAAATCGTCAAGCCCTTGAAGGCGCAGTACGGGGGTATAAAGAGATTAATTTACAAGGTATGAAGTTGGTTCGTAACGGTGGAATCTTAGTAACGGCATCTTGCTCTTATCATTTAAGTGCTGCTCGCTTTTTGAATGTGCTCCAAGAAGCGGCGACAGATGCCCATAAAGTATTACGACTGATTGAATTTCGACGTGCGGGTATAGATCACCCAGTGTTACTCGGGAGTGAAGAAACAGACTATCTAAAGTTTGCTATGTATGAGGTATTTGAACGTTAATTCTAGCACCGCACTTTGCAAAGGAGACTCTTTGCCTTATAATAGGTAATATATGGACTAGGGGGGTTAGGCATGCAGAAATTGAAAACATTCGAAAGCATATGCAGTGTATTACGCAACCATTCATATAAAGTTACCCCCCAGCGTCAGACGATCTTACAAACATTTCTGGAACATGTGGATCGTCATTTGAGTGCGGAAGAAGTCTATATGCTGGTGAAACACCAAAACCCTGAAATTGGCTTAGCGACAGTTTACCGAACACTCGATATATTGGCGGAAATAGGTGTGTTACTTAAAAATGATTTCGGTGATGGGCGAAGCAGGTATGAATTTAGCAGCAAGGACGAACAACATCACCACCATCACCTGATCTGTTTACATTGCGGAGATGTCTCAGAGTTTGATGATGACTTATTAGAGTCCTTAGAAGCCGTTATTACCAAGCGAACTCAATTTAAAGTCATGGATCACGATTTGAAATTTTATGGATATTGCCATACCTGTCAAGAGAAAGAGGCGCTATAGAGAGCATGCCTCTTTTTTTTGCGTAAAAATAAAATAGACTAAATTTTGAGTTATTATAAGGAACTATCATCGGTAGGAAGGAAAGTTGACGAGTGGAGAGTATATCGTGGTCGCTACTTGCGAATTACCGCACATTTATAAGGCATTTGACGGTCGATTTTTGGTATAAAGAGAAGGGGTTTGAGTTGAGGAAGGAGAAAACAAATATATGGTAAAATAAGTAAAAAGGGGCGAAGACTATGACTCTACCACTGGCCTCGAATGTCAAACCAAACGGCCCATCTACCAATAATTCATATCTGTGGAGTTTTCTTCTAGCTAAATGGCAACATAGCATTGGAAGGACAGACGAAGCGATTGTAAATTGGGTGGATCTATTAAACCGGGATTCGCCTAAGTCGAGTCTGAAAGTAGTGCGATGTTTAATTGAAGCCCAAGCTTTCCAAGAAGCCAGAGATTATTTGGAGAGTGAGGAAATTAAGCAGCATGAAAAATCACCAGAGATAAATTATCTTCTCGCACGGTGTTATGTCGGCCAAGCCCTTATTCCACAGGCCAAGAAGAAAATTGAGCAGGCTATTCATGCAAAACCTCAAGAGGCAATTTACTGGGACTTACTCGCTGATTGCTTTCTAGAACTGGGTGATTGGCGTGAGGCTATTAAGGCACTGGATAATTCATTGCGAGCGGCACCAAAACATGCACAAACAAATTATCGTCTCGGCATTATCTACGCTTTTCATGACCAACATCTGGATGCCTTAATGTGTTTTCAAGGATGTTGCCAACTTCAACCACATAACGCTATATATTGGGAAATGAAGGCTGAGATGCATTTGTTAATGGAACAATTGCCGGATGCCTGCGATAGCTTTGAAAAGGCACTGCGTTATGGGGGAACGCCGGATTTAGCGGCTAGGTTAGCGTATTGTTATATCCAAAATAATCAAATCAAAAAAGGCATTAAATATTATAAACTCACCCTGAAATATGAACCAGAGCATTATGATTCATTAAGTAACCTAGCAGCGGTCTATCAGAACTTGGGACGATCTCAGGACGCATTGAACTTGTTAGAACGTGCAAAAGGTCTTTTTCCGAAAGATCCTATATTACTGAATAACTACGCCTTTACCTTGGTTCATCAGGGCCGCACTAGAAAAGCGGCCGAGTATTATCGTGAAGCCCTGGAGCTGACACCCAATAATCCACTCATTCTATATAATTTGTGTGTTTGCATCACACGTAAGGGGAATTGGCAGGAAGGCATTGTTTTACTAAAATTGCTCATCGAAGTGGAACCAAATCATTCGGCAGGATGGGCATTACTAGGAAATGTATATGATCAAGTGGATCAATTTGATACAGCCATCGATTGCTACAATAAGGCACTGAAGCTAGCGTGACGGAGAAGGGATAAACCCTTCTCTTTTTTTATCCTTTCACTTTTAGAGGCTAATTTTTTTTTATTTATTTTCTTTTGTATATAATAATGTTAAAATAGAATGTAATATGTCAAATAAGGAGCGAAAAATGTTTCAGGTATGTGTACAAGCGCATTTCGATGCTGCTCATTTTATCCGTAACTATGATGGTAATTGTGCTAATTTGCATGGTCACCGTTGGAATGTCGTCATTTGTATCGAAGGCCGACAATTAGATCATTTGGGAATGTTGATTGATTTTAGCGATGTAAAGCAGAATATTCGAGAAAAATTAAAATTGATGGATCATTGTTTGTTGAATGACTTGCCTTCATTCGGTTTAAAAGGGGTTAATCCGACCGCTGAAAACCTCGCACAATTTATATTCACCGAACTTAAGAAGGACTTGGTCCTGAAGGAAAAGCGCTTAGCATGGGTACAGGTCAATGAGTCACCCGATGCATGGGCCATTTTTAAGGAGGACTGATGACAGGTCATGAAATATAACGTACTCCACGAACCCCTGAATTATGATGGTAGTCAACTGCAATCCTTGTTTACCTATAAAAACTTTGGTCTTATGGGTGATAGTATCAGCGTATTCCGGGGCACGTGTCGAGTTGAACAAAACGAAATGGTCGATATTGAGGACGTCTTAGCTCAGGACTGGATCTATAGCGAAGACATGCTACATTTTATTGTGGAACATTTCGAAATGGATTTGGAAAAGACCATTATACGGCAACGATTACTCATCGCGACGATTAAGGAAGAACTAGAGAAGTTTGGGGTAACAACGGTAAGTCGTAGTGGGGATGACCTCTATGAAGCGGATAAAAAACTCTCGGTGAGTATCAGTACGCTTTCACCAGTATCCACTTTGATTCATTGTGGCCTTAATGTGTCGAATAAGAATACTCCAATTCCCACCATCGGACTGGAGAATCTACAGATTGAAGACGTTTTATTGTTTGGTGAAAGCGTGGCCAAACATTACTGTGATGAGGTAATGTCCATGCGGCTCGCCAGATGTAAAGTTCGAGGAGTTCAATAATGCTTAATTTGCCTATAACAGAAATATTTTCGTCGATTCAAGGAGAAGGTCCTTACGTTGGGGTGCGACAATTATTTCTTCGTTTGCCAATGTGCAACTTAAAATGTCCTTATTGTGACACTGAGACTAAGTTACCAGATCAGTTTCAGATTGAGAAGATACCAGGGACACGGCTTTTTAGCAAGATGGAAAATCCCGTACCCATGGATCAGTTACTGAACCTGCTACAGTCTTACGATTTGTCAAGGCATCACTCCTTGAGTATCACCGGTGGTGAACCCCTTCTATGGGCGGATGAATTACAAGTTTTATTACCCTTACTGAAAGACAAAGGTGTCACGATTTACCTTGAGACGAATGGGACTTTGCCGGATCAGCTTCTTCAAATATTATCGATGGTGGACATCATTAGTATGGATATCAAGTTACCGTTCGACCGTCGGAATTATTGGGACGTTCATGAATCCTTTTTGCAATACAGCACTCAAAAAGAGGTATTTGTCAAAATAGTTGTCAATCAAGAGACGACTTTGGAAGACCTTCAACACGCTTGCGATTTAATTGCCAGGGTTGACCCATCGATTTTAACGATTCTGCAACCTGTAACTCAATCGCAAGGCATCCTAACTCCCAAACCTAAGCAGCTCTTAGAATGGCAAAGCCTTTTACTTGAGAAGCTCATTAACGTACGGGTCATTCCTCAAACACACGTTTTTTTAGGACAACTATAAAAATTCGTGACAGGAGGACCCTAGTAAAGGAGAAAAGATTATGGGGATGGATTTAGAAAAGATTGAGCAAGCAGTATACATGATATTAGAGGCTATAGGAGAAGACCCTGACCGCGAGGGGTTAAAGGATACACCGAAACGAGTCGCCAGAATGTATCAAGAAGTTTTTGCTGGCTTACATGAAGACCCTAGTCGACATTTAAAGGTGCAGTTTTCAGAAGAACATGAAGAGATGGTCATCGTGAAGGATATACCGGTTTATTCCATGTGTGAACATCATCTAGTACCGTTTTACGGCAAAGCACATGTCGCTTATATCCCCAGAAAAGGAAAAATAACTGGATTGTCAAAATTCGCTCGTGTCGTTGAAGGGTTTGCTCGAAGACCACAACTGCAGGAACGCTTGACTTCCCAAATCGCAGATGCAGTGATGGGTGAACTTGCCCCACTGGGTGTTTTGGTTGTAATTGAAGCAGAGCATATGTGTATGACGATGCGTGGCGTCAAAAAAGCTGGATCAGAGACCTTAACTTCAGCAGTACGGGGAATATTTAAAACAAATCCCCTTACAAGATCAGAAGCTTTTTCACTGATTCAAGGACGTAGAGGCTAAGAAAGAGCTAGTAGAGTGATTGGGGGATGGGCATGCATATTTTACTGACCAATGATGATGGCTATAATGCGCCTGGAATCCAAACTTTATATCGCACGCTTCGATCGCAGACAAACCATGATATTAGCATTGTTGCACCGGAAGGCCAGCGTTCAGCCACTGGCCATTCTATCACTTTATTTCAGCCCTTATTTATCACTGAATACAAGCTTGACGGACAACAAAAGGGGTATGCAATTAGTGGCACTCCATCAGATTGTGTAAAATTAGCAGTTCAAGGTGGGCTTGTTGCTAAGCCTGATCTCGTTATTTCTGGCATTAACCAGGGCTCCAACTTAGGAACAGATGTTTTTTATTCTGGCACCGTTTCCGCGGCAATAGAAGGAGTAATTCTAGGAATTCCTTCACTTGCTGTGTCTTTGGCAAGTTTTGAGTCCATGGACTTTGAACCTGCAGCAACTTATTTAGCGGAGCAATTAGATTTTATTGTTCAACATAATCAAGACGGCTTAATGAATATAAATATTCCGGGTAAGCCTCAAGCGCAGTGGCGTGGTGTCAAAGTAACAAGGTTAGGTAAAGCTGTTTATGAAAATGTTTTTGAACGACGTGTTGACCCTCATGGAAGAACGTATTTCTGGCAGTGTGGGAATCTAACACAAGATCTTGAACAAGATACGGATTTAAGAGCGATCCAGGAGGACTTTGTTTCTATTACCCCTATGCATAGTGATTTGACAAATTTCCAGTGCCTTCAATCCTGGCAAGCTATTTTTGATGGTCACAAAGTATGAGTATAACAAAGTTTACGCCGTCTACTTCTGGTCATCACAGCGACTTGCTATTGTGGCATCTAGCCGCCATAATGATGCTCTAATCTCGAACATTATTGTTAGAGTCGTGGCCCGCGTACATATGTGAGGCGTCCTAATTGGCATACATAAAGGAGTACAGAACAATCTGTACTCCTTTATGTCGGATATATAGGGAAATGTTATACGGTTGTGTTATTTAAGGAATTTTTTGATTGACGAATCATGGTTTTGACCATACTTCCACCGATTCGTCCGCCCACATGACCACATTCACGTGAAGTCATGTTAGCCCAGCCTTCGCTCTTGATTTTAGAACTCAAGCCTAATTCTTCGGCAACTTCCATTTTAAATTGTTCCAATACTGCGTGGGGTAAAATACCACTATTATTTTTACGACTCATGTAACAATCTCCTCCTAATTCCTTCGCTCTAATTTTTTGTACAATACTAGTATTCACCTATTTTGAATCGCTTATAATACTCAAATTCTGGATAGTCACTAAGATTTTGTAAACGGAGGATCGTTTTATATGATCATTGGGACTTTTGTATTCTATTTCATACTTTTCATCGTTGTTTTTTCTTATCCTAACTTAAGAAATAAAGAAAAATCCAATACGATTTTTAAATTCTTGGCAATACCTGCTCTTTTTGCCGTCGGTATGGTCTTTTTGTCCGTGATCAAAGTGTACTTTATTTATAAGTTATTACTTCTACTATTTGTACTTGTGACGGGTCTCTTATCATATTGGCAATGGGGGCAACAAATTCGACGTTGGTGGAAGTGAAATTAGGCATATGTTTTTATGGTTGTGCCTTAGCGTGGAAGGTATTTCCCAAGCCACGGAAGCCGTTTTAAATCAGACAAAGTAATTCCACCATTGAAAAATAGGATCACACTGTAAATTGCAATTCCAACAGAAAATTCAGCGAGATACCCTGCAACCTGTCCGCCAAGGATAGGGTCTAAAAGGTGAAAAATCAGAAGCATCCCGATTCCACCACTAACGGGTTGGAGGAAGAATCTTTGAAGGTCTAATGCCATCCCAGTATAGCGCGAAATAGCCATGAGATTTAGAACGGCCATGATAATATAACCAATAGTGAAAGCCAGTGCCGCTCCCCGAAGGCCCCATTGGGGAAGGGCCGTGAAATAGACTAATATTGGAATTCGTATAATCGCCGCAATGATGGAATGGAGGACTGGAAGATGAACTTTTCCAAGACCTTGCAGAATTCCCGTTGTGGTTTGTTGTATATACAAAAATATGCCACCCAAGGCTAATACACGTAGAATGGGTGCGATTTCTTTGCTTTTAAAAAATGAAGTCAATGGGAGTGAAAAATAAAATAAAATAATGAGGCATGGAATTCCAATCAAGACCGTTAAACGAATGGCTTCGGCACTACGGGCTCGGACGATCTGTAATTGGTTTCGGGAAGCTGCTTCTGAAATGGCAGGAACGAGAGAAGTTGCCAAGGCGAAGGTAAAAACACTGGGAAAGGTCAGTAAAGTAAAGGCCGATCCTCCAAGTTGTCCGAATAAGGTTGTGGCTTCCCGAGCTGCGTATCCGGCTAATTGAAGGCACTTGGGGATGAGCAGCGCATCCAAGGCCACTAACCCTGTAGAAAACAGTCGTCCGACAGTTACTGGCGCTGCAAGGTGCCATAACTTCGACAAGATAAGGCGTGTGGAATAGGCCGTTGCAGGATCTTGACTTTCGTGGTTGATTTTAGGCAATATAAACTGATACTGAATGGCAATGACGAGTAATCCCACGACTTCTCCAGCGACCATGCCCAAAGCTAATCCGGCGGCGGCCCATTCGATGCCGACATTTAGTAACCGAATCGCTACAGTATAGCCTACAGCGACACGGATCAGTTGTTCACATATCTGACTTATTGCCGTAGGAACCATATTCTGTAAGCCTTGAAAATATCCCCGAAAGACTGAGGATAAAGAGACAATAAAAATAGCGGGTGTGCAAATTAGAAATATATTAAGGACTCTGGGATCAGAAAAAATTCGATGTGCTAAGAAGGGCGTCAAGAAATACAAGATCGTTGATACGACGGTACCAGAAATAAACAAAATCCAAAAGGCGAGGCGGAAGATAGCATGTGCTTGAGCGGTACGTCCAAGGGAAACTTCTTCTGAGACCATTTTGGCAATGGCAAGGGGGATCCCGGCCGTGGTTAAGACAAGGGCCAGCATATACATTGGGAAAACCATGTTAAATAAACCATAAGCTTCACCGCCAATATGGTTCATAATTAGATATTGATAAGCAAAGCCTAGAACTCGATTCACTAAATTGGCGCCAAAGAGTATGGCTGCTCCGTAAACAAAGGTCCTTCTTGGCATGTAATCCTCCACAAGCTAAGGCTTGAAACAAGCTCTGTTTTACTTAACCATATGCTTATGGAAAAAAAGAAATGCTAAGGAAATTTTCGGGAGAGAATATAACACCACAATTGGGTCATTCTAGCTTAAAGGAGTGGATCATGTGTGGAAGCTACTTAAAAATGCAAAAATATATAATCCTGAAGAAATAAAAGAGACAGATGTGCTCATTGTGGGGCGGAGCATAGCGGCCATTGGACAAAATTTACGTCTTCCAGACTATGTGGAAGGCGAAGTCATTGATCTTCAAGGCAAGACAATCGTTCCAGGTTTTATTGATGCACATGTCCATATATGCGGAGGAGGCGGAGAAGCAGGCCCGGCTTCTCGTACTCCTGAAATTCAGCTTTCCCAATTAACGCTCGGAGGTACAACGACGGTCGTCGGTTGTCTGGGGACGGATTCGGTATCCCGTTCTATGGCTGAGCTTCTTGTTAAAGCGCAAGCCCTTGAAGATGAGGGAATAACGACGTTTGTCTATAGTGGTGCCTACCAAGTACCCATGAGATCACTACTGCCAACATTGCAACAAGACCTAGTCTTAATCCAAAAGGTCATTGGTGCTGGAGAGATCGCGATATCGGATCATCGCTCAGCCCAACCTCAGATCGCTGAGCTTGAGCATTTAGCGGCTGAGGCTCGAGTGGGAGGAATGCTTGGGGGGAAGGCAGGCGTAGTCCATCTCCATGTCGGAGAAGGAAAGCGTGGTTTGCAACCCCTATTGATGATTCTAGAGCAGACTGAAATTCCTATTACACAATTTATGCCAACACATATCAATCGAACGCACGCCTTACTCGAACAAGGCATTCAATTTCTTAGTTCAGGCGGTCATATCGATCTTACCGCAGGGTGTGACGATTTCCCACCTGAACTACAGGTGCCTGCCGTCTTATCGATGTTGTATGAACGAAAAATTCTGAGTAATCGAATTAGCGTAACCTCGGATGGGAACGGAAGTATGCCTCAGTACAATGAAGCAGGCGTGCTGATCGGTATGGGGGTCGGCTCGGTAGAAGTTCTTTGGCGTGATGTCAGAGAAGCGGTATTACACTGTGGACTCCCCCTGGAGGTTGCCTTGCGTACGATTACTTCAAACGTGGCAAATATCCTTCAACTTAAGAATAAAGGATCGATTCGCGTGGGTTACGACGCAGACATAGTCGTCCTTGATCAAGAGCTACAGGTGCAAGATGTCTGGGCGTTGGGGAAATGTATGGTTAGAAATAAACAACCGAAAGTATGGGGGACTTTTGAAAAGAGAATTAATTAAAAAAATGAGAATACATGACCTAACCTGGCCTAACCTGGCCATGTATGGATTAACATAGAAGCCTCAGAAGGTGAAGAATTTGAGTTTGCCGAGGCAATTTTCGGCGGATCAGTATCGAAACAATATATTCTAGGGTAGAGAGTTGGTTGTGATTCAGTCATAACCAACTCTTATTAACGTTTCTTAACATGTTGGCATACATATTACGGAATAAGTTTTTTTCTTAGATTGAACTTATTTTATAGAAATGGTAATATCATGTTAGTATCAACTAACATGCAAGTGCAAAAATCCTTGCTTCAATTGGAGATAAATATGTGTACAATAAAAACTGAAGACAAAATTTTAAATGCATCGATTGTTCTATTCTCGCAAAAAGGGTATAGCGCAGTTACGACGAAAGATATCTCCAAAGAAGCGGGCGTCAGCGAAATGACGTTATTTAGACATTTCGAAAGCAAGCACAACTTGTTCGAAAAAGCCTTTGATAAGTTTGTTTTCTCACCTAAATTTAGAGCGTTGTTTGAAGGCCTGGAATGGGATCTGGAAAGAGATCTAAATAAAATATGTTCCTCTTATCAAGATACCTTATATAAAAATCAAAAAATTATTTTAATGCACTTTAAGAATGAAGAATTGAACCCTGATTTTGATGCAACGTTCTTTCAGTTCCCGAATGAATTCAAAAAACTACTATGCTACTATTTTGAAGAAATGAGAAATAGGGGGGCCATCAGACGAGAAAATCCTGAAACTTTGGCCATGAGCTTTTTGGCAACTAATTTTGGTCTATTTATAACGTCCTTAGTGATGAGCAAACTGACGTTTGAAGCAGATATTCAGGTATGCATTACAAGCTGCATTAAAATTTTTGCAAAAGGTATTACCTGATAAATTGAGATAGATTAAATGTTGTACGTAGTGGAGGGAAAAGATGAATAGAGTTTTAAATATTGGACTAGATGTTGGTTCGACAACCGTTAAGATAATTGTTATAGATGATGAGGAAACGATTGTCTATAAGAAATATCTAAGACATTTTTCTAATATTAAAGATACGGTCGTTATGATGCTTGAGGGTGCCAAAACGACGATGCAGGGGCACTTATTGACGCTGATGGTGACTGGATCTGGAGGGTACAATATCTCCCAAAAGTTGGGCGTTCCTTTTATTCAAGAAGTCATTGCTTGCACGAACGCGATTAAAATCGTGATTCCAAACACCGATGTGGCCATTGAACTAGGTGGCGAGGACGCCAAAATAACCTTTTTCGGGGAAGCAATGGAACAAAGAATGAACGGAACGTGTGCCGGAGGTACAGGCGCCTTTATTGATCAGATGGCGTCACTGTTACAGACGGATGCACCGGGCCTTAATGAACTTGCAAAAAATTATCATACCATCTATCCTATCGCTTCACGATGTGGTGTGTTTGCCAAGACCGACGTACAACCTTTGTTGAATGAAGGAGCAGCTAAAGAGGACATTGCTGTGTCTGTTTTGCAGGCTGTTGTAAATCAAACGATTAGCGGTCTAGCCCAGGGTCGGCCGATCAGAGGGAACGTGGCATTTTTGGGGGGGCCACTGCATTTTATGTCCGAACTTAGACAACGCTTTATTCAAACGCTTAAGTTAGAAAACAAAAATGTGATCTTTCCCGAAGATTCACAATTTTTTGTGGCGACCGGAGCCGCGCTGTCTTCGCGTGATAAAGTGCCTTTTACACTTGAATGTCTCTATGAAAGAGCGCCGATGATTCATAACATCAACAATTCTGAAGCTGAAAAATTAGAAATTCTATTTGAAAACGATCAAGAATATGAAGAATTTAAAGAGAGACATGCTTTGCATAAGGTCAGACGAGTGGAACTTGATCACTATGAAGGAAATGCCTATTTAGGAATCGATGCAGGATCGACCACGACCAAGATTGCGCTTGTCGATGAAGAAGGAAGCTTATTGTACTCACATTATGGCAGTAATATGGGCGACCCTTTAGGGTCCACAATAGAAGCGTTGCAAGCATTGTATGAAAAACTCAATAAGGATACTAGAATTGTCAACTCCGCCGTGACTGGATATGGAGAGCATCTCATTAAGGCGGCGCTGAGAGTGGATATCGGAGAGATTGAAACGGTCGCTCATTACACCGCAGCCAATTTTTTCCGGCCAGGCGTTGATTTCGTTTTAGATATTGGTGGGCAGGACATGAAAAGTTTAGTCATTCGTGATGGCGTGATTGAATCCATTACCTTGAATGAAGCCTGTTCTTCAGGGTGTGGATCCTTTGTAGAAAACTTTGCAAATTCTCTCAACCTGGATGTTAAAGAGTTTGCTAGACTGAGCCAGGGGTCAAGACAACCAGTCGATCTAGGGACCCGCTGCACGGTGTTTATGAACTCCAGAGTAAAACAAGCGCAGAAAGAAGGCGCTGAAATTAGCGATATCTCGGCGGGAATCGCGATTTCAGTCATTAAGAATGCTCTCTATAAAGTAATTCGCGTGCGGAACGTTGAGGAACTGGGTAAGAAGATCGTTGTCCAGGGCGGAACATTCTATAACGACGCCGTCCTTCGGGCCCTTGAGCAAATAACGAAGCAAGAAGTGGTGCGTCCTGACATAGCCGGGATTATGGGGGCTTTCGGTGCCGCTTTAATTGCTCAAGAGCGTTATCAAGAGGGATATGAAACAAATCTCATGCAAGGGGAAGATTTAGTTCATTTTAAAACAGAATCTTCAATAAAACGTTGTGGATTATGTGGGAACAACTGCTTAGTCAGTGTTAAACGTTTTTCTAGCGGAAGTGAATATATTTCAGGAAATCGCTGTGAAAGAGGCGAAGGGAAAGACGTTGTAAAAAGTGAAATTCCCAATCTTTATGAATATAAGTACAAAAGAGTCTTTCAATATAGACCCTTAACGAAAGTTAAGGCATGGAGAGGAACCATGGGGATTCCTCGGGTTTTAAATATCTACGAGGACTACCCTTTCTGGTTTACATTCTTTACAGAACTAGGTTACCAAGTGATTATTTCTGGCCGATCTTCAAAAGAACTCTATGAGCTTGGAATGGATACAATTCCTTCAGAGTCTGCTTGTTACCCGGCCAAACTTGTCCATGGACATATTGCAGATTTAGTGAAAAAAGGGATTAATAAAATATTCTATCCTTGCATCCCTTATGCGCAATCGGAAGACCCAGGGGCGGAAAATCATTACAATTGTCCGATCGTTACCTCTTATCCAGAGACCATTAATGCAAACATGGATATATTAAGAGAGCCCAATGTGACGTTTTATCATCCTTTTTTACCGATGGATATGCCGAGTAGAATGGCGAAACGGTTGACTGAGGAGTTGGAACCCGAAGGAATACCGAAAAATGAGATCGCTAAGGCTTTGGATAAGGCTTATGCGGAACAAGATCAGTTTAAGAAAGACGTCAGGATTAAAGGAGAAGAAACCCTACACTATATCCGTGAAAATAAGATCAAGGGAATTGTACTTGCGGGAAGGCCCTATCATATCGACCCGGAAATTAACCACGGTATACCGGAGATGATTGCGTCCTATGGGTTTGCTATTTTATCCGAAGACGCTATCCAACATCTGGGAAAAGTTGAAAGGCCTTTGCGTGTCGTCGATCAATGGACCTATCATTCAAGAGCGTATTCGGCAGCTAGCTATGTTGCGGAGCTTAAGGATCTAGAATTGATTCAATTAAACTCCTTTGGATGTGGTCTTGATGCTGTAACCACCGATCAAATTAAAGAGATCCTTGAGGCCTTCGGCAAAATTTATACAGTCTTGAAGATCGATGAAATAAGTAATTTAGGGGCTGCGAGAATAAGGCTTCGTTCTTTAATCGCGACAATCAACGAGAGAACTAAGAAACAATTCATCCCGAGGAAACTCTATGAGAAGCAACCGCCTGTTTTATTTACAAAACAAATGAAGAAAACCCATACAATTTTGGCGCCTCAGATGTCACCGATTCATTTTCAATTTTTCAAAACTGGATTTGAGGACGCGGGATATGCGATTGAGTTTTTGCCCTCCGTTGATAAGTCGGCCATTGAAGAAGGATTACGGTATGTGCATAATGATGCTTGTTATCCGGCCATTATTGTCATAGGCCAGCTAATGAAAGCGTTGAGATCCGGTAAGTATGATTTAAATAATACCTCGGTTATTATTTCGCAAACCGGCGGTGGATGTCGAGCGACGAACTATATCGCATTCATTAGAAAAGCGCTGAAAGATGCTAATATGGAACATGTTCCAGTCATTGCACTGAATATGGGGAATTCCTCTAACTTAGAGAATAATCCCGGTTTCAAATTCACCATTTCTATGTTTAATAAATTAATGAGGGGCCTCATCTACGGGGATCTTTTAATGCGGGTCCTTTATAGAGTTCGCCCCTATGAAAAATTTCCGGGTTCTGCTAACCGCTTATATGATGATTGGGTTATTCGGTGCCAAGAATCCTTAAAGAAAGGAAATAGAAAAGATCACACCGAAAATATTCGCCAAATCGTGAAGGATTTCGATAAGCTAGAGATTCAGGAAGATTTAATTAAGCCAAAAGTTGGAGTTGTGGGTGAAATCTTAGTCAAATTCCACCCGACTGCCAATAACAATATTGTGGAACTGTTGGAAGCGGAAGGTGCTGAGGCAGTTGTTCCAGATCTTGCTGATTTCCTCTTATATGGCGCTTATGATAATCGCGTTAAATATGAGAAACTATCCGGTAGCTTCTGGGGTATGGTGTCTGGCTATCTTTCAATTAATCGTATTGAATCCTATCGCAAGGAAATGAAGAAGGCCTTGGAAGCCAGTCAGCGTTTTCATGCACCAAAACCGATCGAAGAAATCGCCAAATATGCTGAAAAACATCTTTCTCTGGCAAATCAGTCGGGAGAGGGTTGGTTCCTCACGGGAGAAATGGTTGAGCTAATTCGAAGCGGCGTCAATAACATTGTCTGCTTACAACCTTTTGCCTGCTTACCCAATCATATCACCGGTAAAGGGATGTTCAGAGAGATCAGACGGTCATATCCATTGGCGAATATCGCGCCCATCGATTATGATCCAGGGGCTAGTGAAGTGAATCAACTGAATCGCATTAAGCTCATGCTTTCCGTCGCTGTGGAAAATTTACAAAACAAGGTAGAGCAGCCTATTTTAAGAAAGGTCCAGATAGAGGATAAGCTAGTTGATAATAAACTATCAATGTTGAATTTAGAGGCGACCTTACGGGAATGCAAATTGGATTCATAAAGAAAGATGAGGCAACCTTTTACTGAGTGAAAGGTTGCCTCATCTTTTTCCAGCCATACCAAGCTTAATCATATTTCCATTTAAGGTAAATATAATGTCAAAGCTAGATATAATGTCGGACTGAATTATCAGACAAATATTTCTTTTCTAGCAGGAATGCTCTTGTGCTTAATAGAATTATAGTACTCAAGAGGAAGTCATTTTTACCCAAACAATGTACCCAATTTCAAATAATTGGAGGGAGGGTCAGAACATGACAAAAAGAGTCTATAAGCTAAAACCAGACACTGAGGACCTACGCGATAAAGTCTTTAGATCGACACGATTTAAATCCAAGACGGTCCTGCCAAAGAATGTAGACCTCCGGGCTAGTTGCTCCACGGTTGTTGATCAGGGCGAGTTAGGCAGCTGTACTGCCAATGCTATTGCTTCCGGCCTACGCGAATACTGGGAAAATCAAATAGGAAAGCTTACGCCTCTTAGCCGTTTGTGGCTGTACTGGCAAGAACGCAATATAGAAGGTTCAGTGAATGAAGATGCCGGCGCCGAGATCAGGGACGGTATGAAAGTGCTACAACAGATGGGGTGCGCGCCTGAAGCGGATTGGCCCTATGATATCACAAAGTTTGCGCAGACACCTCCAACGAAGGACACAATAGATGCTGCGCCATTTAAAGTCACCGAGTATCATAGAGTGACAGGCTTGACCCCATTGAAGGCAGCCTTAGCAGAGGGATACCCTGTGGTGATTGGGATTAACGTGTACGAAAGTTTTGAATCTGATCACGTAGCAAAGACTGGTATGATCCCTCTACCCAAACACGGTGAAAAGTTACTAGGGGGTCACGCTGTGTTAGCTGTGGGTTACAAGGACGATGCCAAGCTTGTGATTGTGAGGAACTCATGGGGCAAGGGATGGGGAGATAAAGGATATTTCTATCTTCCGTTTAACTATTTTCCCAAATACGTATCTGATATGTGGACGGGAAAATAATTCAGTAAGTATTATAACAAAAGCAGCATAAAGGTGAACAACAAAAACCACCGCAATTCCTTGCGGTGGTTGACTTTCTTTGTGGCAGGGGATGAGAGAGTCGAACTCCCATCAGCGGTTTTGGAGACCGCTGTTCTAGCCATTAAACTAATCCCCTAGAATTTTTAGCAACGAATTGAATTATATCCGAAAAAGGACAAAGTGTCAATCAAAACCTCAAGGGTTCTGAGAATAATTGAGGGTAAACTTGAGGGTAATCGGTACTAGCATGCAGGACTTTTAATGAAAAGCCAGAATAGGCATAATAAGATTCAATGTTTATTTACCCTGCTCAAAGGATTATTATAGTAGGACATAGATAATAAAGGATGATAAAAATGGAAGGGAGGGGTTTTCTTGAAGATCGATCTGCACGTCCATACTCAAGAATCAGACGGTTTACTATCGGTTGAAGAGACCGTAAACCTCGCCCATGCCAATAATGTGCAAATCTTGGCGATCACTGATCATGAGAGTACAGAAGGATACGGCAAGGCTCAAGCTTTGGCAAAATATTTAAACATCACATTGATCCCTGGTGTAGAGTTACTCACCAATTATCAGGGCAAAGAAGTTCATCTGTTGGGGTATTTCAAGGATGTGAATCATCCTGTCTTGCAGACTCGTTTGAAAGAAATACGTCAACAACGGACCGCTTTAGCCTATGATATGGTCGAATGCCTGAAAAAAAGCGGCTTTTCATTGGAATGGCAAGATGTTGAGCGTGAAGTCTGTGCCGAGGGGGCCGTGAGTAAGGGACATATTATGAGAGCTTTATATCATGGACAGTGTGGCTCCACTCAGAACTGGCGTGAGATATCAAACTACTTCCGGCCTGGGGCAGTGGCTTATTTGCCCTATCTGCAGCATAAGTATGAAGACGCAGTGGATCTTATTTTTGCGTGTGGGGGACTTCCTGTGTTAGCTCATCCAGGACTATTGCACAATCCAGATGAAATATTTAAACTTTTGGCATATCGTCCCATTGGACTTGAGGTATATTACGGTTACTGGGAACGGAGAGAAACACTGATCCCATACTACGCGGCAATCGCAGAAGAATTAGCCGTATTGGCGACAGGTGGCAGTGACTATCATGGCCCTTCTGGGTTAATTAAATTGGGCCAGATGAAGGTCCCGCTTGAAGAGGTGCTGAAATTACAAACCTATCTGGCAAAGGCTTAGGTTATCCTTATTAACCTTCAACCTGACAGAAAGGAGCTACAATTGGAAAAGCGTATTAGGGTTGCCTTTTTGGCCTTACTAGTAACATTGGTTATTGGCACAGTTGGACTTATATTTACGGAACACCTCAGCTTATTTCAGGCCATTTATTTAACGGTACAAACGGTGACGACGGTGGGTTATGGAGATATTGAAGTGCACTCAAATTCCGGGCATGTTTTACTAGTTTTCCTAATGCTTGGGGGAGTCGGCGTCATGCTCTATTTTGCGGGAGTTATGATGGCCTTTCTAATTGAAGGTCAGTTAGCGGGTGTGTATGGGAGAAGAAAAATGAATAAAAAGATCGTACAACTTCAGGATCATATTATTGTTTGCGGAGCGGGACGTGTGGGAAGGCAAGTGCTTTACCGCCTTCGTGAAGAAGGCGCCACATGTGTTGTGATTGAACAGCAAGAAGATCTGGCAAATCAGCTTATCGAAGAAGGATTTTTAGTGATTCATAGTGATGCAACACACGATGAAACCCTTAAAAAGGCTCGAATTGATAAGGCGAAAGGACTGATCACAGCTCTACCAGAAGATTCTTTAAATGTCTTCGTCACTTTAACCGCGAAAGGTCTAAATCCTGGTTTTCAAGTCGTTGCACGAATGGATCAGCTTGAAACAGAAAAAAAACTATTGCGTGCCGGAGCGGACAAGGTAATTTCGCCAGCCACCATAGGGGGATGGCGAATGGCGATGTCCATTTTAAAACCGATGAGTGTCGAATATATTGAGACTGTCATTCATGACCACAATATTACCATGGATGTTGAGGAACTTAGGATTAATCAAGAGTCTTGCTTAGTGGGGAAGACCTTGGCAAATAGTGGCATTAAACAGCAAACCGGTGCCATGGTCATGGCCATTTTACGAGATAGTCAGGTGATCAGTAATCCTAATGCCGAGGAAGTCATTTTACAGGGGGATCTTTTAATTGTTTTCGGTTTAAGAGAACAATTGCATCGTTTAGAAGAGGTAGCAGCAAGCACCATAAAATTGAAACCTTAGAATATACAAATTTCGTCAGATTAAAAAATTAAGGCTTGGGATAAAATAACCTTTAAGTGAGAGAACAAAATAATTTTTCATGATGGAGGGATATATTTTATGCATAAACCAAGTTCGCGTTCTGAAAAAGAAGTCCTTCAAGATATCAAAAATCTTATTGATACACATTTCGGAGAAAGCGGCCTAGGACTTCAGGTGAAAGTCATTGGGGATCGGGTTACACTTTTGGGAACGGTAGACAGTCTCGCAGAAAAGGATTTTTTTGGAAGCCGAGTGGGACGCATCGACGGGGTTAGAGAACTGGATAATTCATTAACGGTGGCGAATGACGGGACGATCAAAGATAAAGATGTTGAGAATGGAATTACTGAACGTTTTCAAGGATCTATTAATGAGGATATCACGCATTTGGGTTGTCGAGTAAGTAGAGGAATTGCGACGCTCCTTGGACATGTTGAGACCCGGAATACGGAACGGCTGGCAAAACGCTTAGCTTCTCAGGTCCGTGGGGTGAAAGAAATACGAAGTGAGATCCAGTTCCTAGATAAGAAGATAGATGCTGCCACTCTGGTTAATAGTGTGGAAAATGCCTTGGTCTCCTCTCCGTGGGTTAATGCTCATGAAATTAAAACAGAGGCTTTAAATGGCCTGATTACGCTGACTGGACTGGTTGATAGTCAGGAATCAGTGGAATGGGCTGTAGAAACTGCTTATAAGGTACCCGGTGTTAAAGCGGTTGTGAGCGAAGTATTGACTCGTCACCGCTCGCAAGGAGAAGATTTATGGTTAACGGAACAGTTGGTCGCCAAGCTGGGCCAAGATCATTTGAATTCGGGGCAAATACGGGCGTTTGTTCAAGGCGGTATTGCCTTCCTGACCGGCGAAGTGTACCAGGAAGAAGATCGTTTAAGGGCTGAGAAAATGATTCAGTCTATCCCGAATATTCACGATGTTAATAATTCAATCAAAGTAGCCGCACATTCTTCTAGCAAGGATTTTTAGCATAAAACACAAAAACCTGCATTATCAATGCAGGTTTTTGTGTTTTATAGCCCTAGATTTAAAAAAACCTTTTGCATTCTTCTGGCTCATCTACCATAATGGATAAGAAGAGGTGGAAGGTGTGTCTAAAATAGGAGAAGAGCCAAGTGATTTTTGGCTTAAATTAATTAGTATCGTATTATTGATGTTCGCCTTTATAGGGCTATTAGGTTCTCTAGGATTTTCTATTGGAAAACTGGTTTATAGTATGTTTACTGTGGTTATGGGAAGTCTGGCTTGGACTGGACCGATCTTATGCTTGGTAGCAGCTGTCTTGCTCTGGATTTATTCTCCCAATTTGACGGATCGCCGAAGAATACTTTCCGACGATGAAACACCGGATGAATTTGATAAATCAAACGTTCAACCGGACATTTTTTCTAAGGGTATCTCTCTTCCTCCGGGGAAACTGGTGAGCCTGCAGGGATTCGATCAATATTTTTCTACACCTGAAATGGTGGAAATGAAGGATGCGAATGTCCAAAAGACGGAAGAAATGAAAGAAATGGGAGAAGATTTCCCTTCTTATTTTGGAAATGGAGAATCGTTTTATCCTAGGAAACTCGGCAAAATGACGAATCTAAAAGGGCTGAAAGGTTACATAGAGGAAGTAGACGAAGAGGAAAGAGTTGAACGAGAAATCTCTTGGCCAGATAATTATACGCCAAGAGACACTCCCAAAACACCGACAGATAAACCACCGTTGTTTTCTTCTCCGTTTACATCCCCGTTTAAGACACCAGAAGAACAAGAAGCCTATTTAGCTCAATTTAGAGATAACATCAGTGAAGTAGACAAAGAAGAACTTGTCTTCATCGGTGCTGTGAGGGAAGCAAATGAAACTCCCGAGGCACTTGAGGTGAAGCCAGAAATATTGGTTATAGAGGAATTGAAGCCTGAGGCTGAGCCTGTGATCGTCAATCCTATGAGAATTGCACTCATGGAGGCGGCGTGTTCCTCTCTGGGCATTCAAATGCTGGAAGACCCTGAGACCGTTAGCGATGAGACGATTAAGGCTGTAGAGCAAGCCCAGGAGGCCCATGTCCCTATCATAACGTTAAAACCAAGGCAGGAAGTGTCTGTGGCTCCGGTAGAAGATCTGACGCTTGAAACAGTCAATCGTTGGATACTTCCAGATTTTGATTTACTGGACCCAGTCGTCCAACGTGTCATAATCCAGGATACAGAAACGCCGAAACAGCTGGAAAAAGTACTGCTCGATTTCGGAGTGAAAGCCAAGGTCATTCGAGTAACAAGAGGACCGGTCATCACTCGCTATGAGTTAGCCCCCGCACCAGGCGTTAAAATTAGTAAAATCGTCAATTTAGCGGATGACATTGCATTAGGGCTGGCAGCTCGGGATGTGCGTATTGAGGCACCGATCCCTGGTAAAGCAGCGATAGGCATTGAAGTTCCGAATAAACATGCGCGCTCTGTCCCCTTTAGAGAGGTCCTTGAAACAACGGGTTTTGGAGAACACGCATCTAAACTAAAAGTTGCCTTAGGCAAAGACATCGCGGATCAACCCATTATAGGGGATTTGATCAAGATGCCTCACCTTCTTGTAGCAGGCGCTACAGGATCAGGCAAAAGTGTCTGTATTACGTCGATTATTAATTCCATTCTTTACAATGCAACACCAGATGAAGTAAAGCTCTTGCTTGTAGATCCCAAAATGGTGGAGCTCAGTCAATATAATGGCATACCTCACCTTTTGGCGCCGGTCGTAGTTGACCCGAAGAAAGCAGCCGCTGCTTTAAGATGGATTGTTAAAGAAATGGAAAATCGGTATGAACTCTTTGCAGCCGCAGGGGTTCGTGATATTGAACGTTATAATAAACTGAAAGCCGGGCAATCAATCAGTTCGAAACCGGCCTTGCCCTTCATGGTTGTGATCATTGATGAGTTGGCCGATTTGATGATGGTAGCAGCTGGAGAAGTTGAAGAAGCAATCTGCCGCATAGCTCAGATGGCTCGGGCAGCGGGGATTCATTTGGTGATTGCAACACAGAGGCCATCAGTTGATGTCATTACTGGCGTCATCAAGGCGAATATACCGAGCCGAATTTCCTTTGCCGTTTCGTCTCAGATCGATTCCCGCACGATTCTCGATGCAACGGGAGCAGAAAAACTTCTAGGACGAGGAGACATGCTTTATTCGCCGCTGGGCGTGAATAAAGCGTTACGGGTACAAGGCTGCTTGGTCACGGATGAAGAGGTACAACGGGTCATTACACATTGGAAAGCATTAGGCAGGCCGGAATATTTAGATCCAGAACGGCTTTTCGCAGAGACTTCGGTTAAAAATGAAGAAAGTAACGGGCCGGATGATGTCTTGTTCATTGATGCTGGACAGCTGTTTATTAGAACCGGAATTGCTTCTGTCTCCTTTCTGCAACGTAAGTTGAAATTAGGGTATACGAGAGCAGCGCGGCTCATGGATATGCTCGAAGAACATGGAATCGTTGGCACCTATGAAGGCAGTAAGCCGCGTCAGGTGCTTTTGACACTGGAAGAATTTAATGAACGTTTTGGATAAACGCTGAACAATTTTAAACACCCTAGTCATGATGTAAATGACTAGGGTGTTTTCTTTATGATGAATGAACTGAGGAGGAATGGGAATAATGCATAACTGGACGTAAATTAATAGATGGAGACGAACGATGAAGTTTTTTGAGTTTTTTACACAGTCAATTACGAAAGATAAACCCTATAAAGATATTGTCTTAAACCGTGAAGATTTGCTGAGTCATGCAGAAGAGATTGCTCGATTTTATGCTCACCAAGAAACTAACCATCCAAAAACAAGCTTGTTACCCAGAGTCAAGCAAAATATGAAGTTCTTAACTCGGGCTTACCATGAAATTACGGAATACTCGGCAGTGACACAGGATGCGGTGCCTGCAACAGAATGGCTATTAGACAACTTTTATAGCCTGAAAGATTTAAGAGAGGAGATTCAAAGAAGCCTCCCTGATAAATTTGAGCGCCAATTGCCCAGAAACGCCAGTGGAGACTTCCAAGGGTACCCTCGGATTTACGGGTTATTAGTTGAACTCATTGAACATACGGATAGTCAATTGCAAAGTGACACCCTCAAAGCGTTTATTAATGCTTACCAAATTCAAGTGCCTTTGTCGAGTAGGGAACTATGGGCAATCCCCATTATGTTGAGAATCATCCTTCTAGAAAATATTCGCAGGTTAACAGAACAAATTCTCTTAACCCAAGAGGAAAGGGAAGCGGCGGATCAATGGGTGATGCCCTTACTGGAAGTAGAACATGGACCCGACGAATGGGTAGGCATACTTAAAACCCTCACTCCGCAAGAAGACTATTCCTCCGCTTATGCAGAACAGTTACTCAAACGCCTCAGGGACCTTGGTGTCGATGCCGCACCGCTGTTACATTGGGTAGACCGAGTGGTTGCTAAGCAAGACACAACGATTGAAGATTTAGCAAAACTTGAGCGCCAAAGTCAGTCTATGTATCAAGTCTCGATGGGACATGCAATTGTAAGTATCCAGTTCGTGACGGCTGAAGATTGGCCGCGTTTTTTTGAAGAAGTTAGTATGGTGGAACGTGAATTCATAAAGGATCCCAGTCATGTTTATAGCAAAATGGACTTTCAGTCACGGGATGCATATCGTCATCAAGTAGAAAAGATTGCCCGCCGTTTTAAAGTTTCAGAATTGGTCGTGGCCAGAAAAGTGGTATCAAGATCCCAACAGGCGCATGAGCAAGGGGATCCTGCCGCCGCTCATGTGGGGTACGATTTGATGGGGCCGGGTCGAGTTGCCCTTGAACGGGAAATCGGACAAGACTTTGGAGAGTCTCACAACGGCACCCTACTCAGTAACCTTCGTCGAGCTATTCGGACAAAATCTGTTTTATTTTACTTTGGAAGCTTACTAATTGGCGTAGGGGCTCTCAGTGCTTGGGTTTTGTCGTACGCTCTTCAAGTCGCTCCACTCTCCTTGAATTATATTGTGATCGTGATAGCCCTTTTAATCTGGGCAAGTAGTTTGATCATCCCGCTAGTAAATAAGGCCTCTACGGTACTGTTCCGCCCGACGTTCCTGCCGAAGCTAGAGCTGATGGAAGGGATTCCTCAGGAATTGCGGACCATGGTTGCTGTGCCAACGCTCTTAACGAATGTCGGTAGAGTTCATGAGCTCATGGATCAAATTGAAGTCTGCTATCTTGCCAATAAAGATGACAATTTGCATTTTGCTTTACTAGGGGATTTTGGTGATGCCTCGTCCGAAATCGTTGAAGGCGATGAGGCGGTTATTTCAGCGGCCACCGTGGCGATTGAGGCCTTAAATATTAAGTATGGACAAAGTCGATTTTATTTCTTTCATCGCCAGCGGATTTATAATGCTTCCGAAGGCGTCTGGATGGGTTGGGAGAGAAAACGGGGTAAACTGATTGAATTTAATGCTCTATTACGTCAAGATGGAGAAACTAGTTATAGCGTACAAATCGGTGATTTATCAATCCTGTCAACCTTTCGTTATGTCATAACGCTTGATGCAGATACCCAATTACCACCCGGGACGGCGAGTCAACTGATTGGAACGCTCGCACACCCTCTCCATGCCCCGCAGTTGAGTGAGGATGGGACACGTGTGGTGCGAGGGTATGGAATTCTTCAGCCGCGTGTTGGCGTTTCGATTTTGTGTGCAGGGGCGTCTAAATTTGCGCGTATCTTTTCAGGTAGAGTCGGGGTTGATCCGTATACCTCGGCAGTGTCTGATGTGTATCAAGACTTATTTGGTGAAGGAATTTTTACGGGTAAGGGAATCTATGATGTGACGATATTCCATCAGGTGACCCATAAGGCTTTTCCGGAAAACACCATCCTCAGTCATGATTTACTCGAAGGGTTGTACGCAAGAGCAGGACTCGTAACGGATGTCGAGCTGGTCGATGGTTATCCGGCTAATTACCTAGCGTACATGCGTCGGCTACACCGCTGGGTCAGGGGCGATTGGCAGCTTATACATTGGCTATTCAAGCCGATCCCCTTTGTTTCACGCTGGAAGATCTTCGACAACTTAAGGAGAAGTTTAGAAGCACCAGCCCTATTATTACTGCTCATTTTCGCTTTCACATTTTTTTCTGGAGAGCCTTGGATATGGGTAGGGCTCGTCTCGTTAAGTTTAATCGGCCCCATGGCTTTAAATATGATCAGTCGGCTCTTTGGCGGAGGTGCGGGTAAGGAAAACATGGGTCAAGATATGTTGACCCTGTTAATACAGTTCTGTCTTCAGTTTTTGTTTCTTCCGTATCAGGCCTTTGTCATGCTTGATGCGATCCTTCGAAGCGTCTATCGACAGGTCATTTCACACCGAAACCTGTTAGAATGGGAAACTGCCGCAGATACGGAAAAACGTCTAGATGTCAGTTATAAAACGATGGTCGGTGCGATGTGGTCAGTGATGGTCTTTGTCTTGGTCGCTTTTTTCGCCCTTCAATACGGGTATCCAACGAAGCTTGGGAGATTTGTCCCCTTGGCCATGATCTGGTTCGCTTCACCTTGGGTTGCCTACGTTGTTAGTCTTCCCATAGAGCATAAAATGGCGAGGCTCTCATTGTCAGAACAGCAGGCCGCGCGTCGCTGGGCAAGAAAAATTTGGACCTTTTTTGAAGAGTTTGTTTGTAGCGAGGATCACTGGCTTCCTCCCGATAATGTGCAAATCGATCCCGCGAAAGGTGTCGCGCACCGAACTTCCCCAACAAACATAGGATTGGCCTTGCTCGCCTATTTGGCGGCAAGGGATTTCGGGTACATTACGTTATCGAACGTGCATGAACGAATTACGCGTACGCTTCAAACGATTGAGGGCCTAGACCATTGGAAGGGGCATCTTTACAATTGGTACGATACCCAAAGTCTTGTGCCTTTAGAGCCGCGCTATGTCTCAACCGTGGACAGTGGGAATCTTGTGCTTTATTTGTTGACGTTAAAAGCCGGACTATCAGAAATTTTAAACAAACCTCTGATCGATCTAGAGTTTGCACATGGCCTTAAGGATACGTATAACCTGCTGATTGAGGCAGTTGGTAAGGATACCTATGAGGAACTGACCGAATTTGGGCAAACTCTCAATCAAGTGCTAGATTCAGAGGAAGCCTGGAATTTTGAGAATTGGACGAATCTGTTATCTCAATGGTCTGCACACTTTTTAGACCATGAATTAACCCAGGAGGGGGCTTATTGGGCAAGACGGCTAGAAGCGATGATCATGATGTTTCGTCAGGAGACGATCGATTTATACCCATGGTACGTTGATCACGACCTGGTAAAAGCACAGGCGCCGTTTATTGCACAAGCCTTTAAAACGACGAGTTTGAACGAACTTTCCAAGTGCTATAGGGAGGGATTGGAGAAAGACGGTCTTTCGCTGGAAATGAAGGAGATGATTCAGCGAGCACTCCGGAAGATTCTGGGCTATCAGCAAGCTTCAGCCGATCTACAGCAACGGCTTGAGAAGATCGCTATGGCAACAGATTTCTGTCCGTTGTTTGACGAAACTCGGCAACTCTTTTCGATTGGCTACCGTATTGCAGAAAGCATGCTTGATAAATCCTATTATGACTTGTTGGCTTCAGAAGCACGCCAGGCGAGTTTCATAGCGATTGCCAAAGGAGATGTATCTCATAATCATTGGTTCAAGCTCGGACGTTCTATGACCTTGGCGAAAGGAAAACGAAGTTTAGTGTCCTGGAGTGGCACAATGTTTGAGTTTCTAATGCCGATGTTGGTTATGCGAAATTATGAGGGAACCTTGCTTGATGAAACTTATCATTCTGTCGTGGAGGTACAACGGAAGTATGGCATTGAAAACAACATTCCATGGGGGGTCTCAGAGTCAGGCTTTTACGCCTTTGATCCACAGATGAATTATCAGTATAAAGCCTTTGGAGTCCCGGGACTTGGCCTTAAACGGGGGTTAATTCAGGATCTTGTGGTGGCACCCTATGCAAGTTTTTTAGCCTTAATGGTTTCTCCACATGAGGCGTTATTGAATATTTCAGCCATGGAGAAAATGGGCATTGCCGGACGGTATGGGTTATATGAAGCGGCTGATTTTACCCCTGAACGGATACCGAGTGAGCGTCCATTTATGTTAATTCAGAGTTTTATGGCACATCATCAAGGCATGAGTTTCCTAGCCCTTGACAATGTGTTACATGAAAACATCATGCCGAATCGTTTCCACAGTGAAGCCTTGATTCAGGCTACAGAACTTCTACTCCAAATACGTTTACCTGAGTCCATCCCTGCGACGCCACAGCTAGAAGGGGAGCATTCTGTCACAGTACATCAAGTGAAGGCACCTGATCCAGAAAAGAACGAATTCATCATGATGGAGACCGTAAAGAGTCCGATTCCTGTCACTCACAGTATTTCAAATGGGCAATATTCAGTCATGATGACCAACGCCGGCTCAGGGTTCAGTCGTGTGAAAGAGATTAGTCTGTCGCGTTGGCGCGAAGACGTGACCCAGGATGCTTGGGGAATGTATTTTTATATTCAAAATCTTAATTCCGGGAACGTCTGGTCCGCAACGCACCAACCTTGTCGTAATTCTGGCGAGGACTATAAGGTGATCTATGCGCCTGATCGGGTCGAGTTTTCTCGAAAAGATGGGAACATAACCACGCGTACTGAAGTCGTCGTGTCTCCTGAAGATCAAGCTGAAATGCGCCGTATTTCTTTGACGAATCACAGTAAGTACGAACGAATCGTCGAAGTCACGAGTTACTTCGAAGTGGTCTTGGCTAGATTAAGTGAAGATTTAGCCCATCCAGCGTTTGGTAATCTCTTCATTCAAACCGAATTTGAGCATGAAGCTTTATTGGCATCTCGAAGACCGCGCAGTGAAAATCAAGCGCAGTTATGGCTCATGCACACCGTTGCGACGGAGGGAGAAACGGTCGGATCATTGCAATATGAGACTGACCGTGCACGGTTTATAGGCCGTGGAAGAAGCCTTGCCAAGCCTCAAGCGTTAGATGCGAATCAACCCTTGTCGAATACGGTGGGTGCGGTGCTAGATCCTATGATGAGCTTACGCCAACGGGTTAGGATTGCACCTGGGCAAACCGTTCGGGTTTCCTTTTCCGTTGGTTATGCCGAGAGTCGTGAGGAGGTCATCCGTATTGCCGAAAAATACAGAGATCCTCTATCGGTTAATAGGGCTTTTGAACTCGCTTGGACCCATAGCAAAATGGAGCTACGCCATTTAAATATGACAGCAGCGCAGGCAAACGAGTCCTTAAGCCTGGGTGGTCATCTGCTTTATCTGAGTCCTTGTCGAGGTGATGTGGCGGAATGTATTAAGAATAATCGCAAGGGCCAGTCTTCTCTATGGCCTTACGCTATTTCGGGAGATCTGCCCATCGTCCTTGTACGAGTGAAAAATATTGAAAATCTTGATTTAGTACGAAGGCTTTTAACGATCCATGAATACTGGCGACTGAAAGGACTGTTTGCTGATCTTGTCATTCTCAATGAAGATGAGAGCGGTTATCTTCAGGCCTTCCAAGATAACCTAAGGGATTTAGTTTCAATGGGGCATGCCCGAGACCTCTTAAATCAGTCAGGCGGCGTCTTTCTACTTCAAAAAGGGAATGTGCTGGAAGAGGATGTCACGCTTCTGTGTGCCGTGGCACGAATGATCTTTGAGGGAGAAGGGGGATCCTGCTCGATTCAAGTCCGCAAAAAAAAGAAATTAATCACTGGAGCGATTGAAAAACGCGAGATGGATACTGAAAATAACACCAAGAACCAGCCCCTGCGAATTGTTCAGGCGGGCGATCGTGAGTTTCGCGAAGAAGGTCTAGACCCAACGATGGGTCCGCTGCAGTTTGCGAATGGTTACGGTGGGTTTAGTGAAGATGGCAAGGAGTATATTATCCATCTTCAGGAAGGGAAGAACACTCCCTTGCCTTGGATTAATGTCATTGCCAATTCCAAGTTTGGTTTTCAAGTTTCAGAAGTGGGGGCCGGATATACCTGGTCGCTCAATAGTCGAGAGTACAAGCTGACGCCTTGGTCAAATGACCCAATTCTAGATCCTGCAGGGGAGGCTCTTTACCTGCGTGATGAACAAAGCGGGGAATCTTGGTCGGTTACGGCGGGTCCTAAACGTGAAAAGGGTGCCTACACCATCCGACATGGTCAAGGTTATTCTATTTTCGAACATTACAGCCATGGCATAAAGCAATCTTTGCGTTTCTTTGTCCCGGTCGACATGTCAGTCAAGGTGATTGAATTAACGCTTACGAACACGACGAATCAGGCTCAACGCTTAAGTGCGATCTATTATGCAGAATGGGTGATGGGCGTGACACGTCAGTTAACGGCGCCCTATCTCGTGACGGATTATGATGGAGAACGGGATATCTTTTATGCTCGAAACACGTTTCAAGAGGAATTTGTCGGTAGGGTAGGGTATTTAACGGCTTTTGGAGCTGCCGTGGAAAGTCATACTGGCGATCGATCGGAGTTTATCGGACGCAATGGAACGTTAGAAAATCCCAAGGGGTTAAAACTGGAACGATTCTCAGAAACAGTGGGAGCAGGGCTTGACCCATGTTGTGCTCTTCAACTGATCGTCGCGTTAGCGCCTGGTGAGTCCAAGACCGTGACTTTTTTACTGGGCGAAGCGGAAAATTGTCAAGAGGCGGAGGCGCTTGTAGCTTCTTTTGAACAATCCGAAAAGACGATTGAGGCATTTGAGGAAGTTAACAGGTATTGGAATGAGCTCCTGGGAGCCGTTCAAGTTGACACGCCAGACCCCTCGATGAATTTGCTTTTGAATCGCTGGCTTCTCTATCAGACCGTCGTCTGCCGCGTATGGGCACGATCGGCGTTTTATCAATCAGGAGGCGCCTATGGCTTCAGGGACCAACTTCAAGATGTGATGGCTCTTGTCTATACGACCCCTGAGGTCACCCGAAAACAACTCATTCTCCATTGTGGTCATCAGTTTGTTGAAGGTGATGTGCAGCATTGGTGGCATGCTGAAACGGGAAAAGGGATCCGAACAAAATTCTCAGATGATTTGTTGTGGTTGCCTTTCATCACGGCTCATTATATAGAACGTACAGGAGATACCGCACTACTGGAGGAAACAAACGTCTTTCTGCAGGATGAACCCCTCAAAGAAGGAGAAGATGAACGATATTCGATTCCGACTCTATCTGATGAGCGGGGAACGGTGTATGAGCATTGTATTAGAGCCATCGAGAGAGGCCTGCATTTTGGCGAACACGGATTACCGTTGATCGGCTCTGGAGACTGGAACGATGGATTTAGTCGTATCGGTATCAAAGGAAAAGGAGAGAGTGTTTGGCTGGGGTGGTTTCTGTATATGATCTTAACGCGTTTCTCTAGCTTATGTGATGGCCACAATGATCTTGAGAGGGGAGCACGGTATCGACGTATAGCCGAGGAACTTCAACAAAATATGGAACTACATGGATGGGATGGCGGCTGGTACCGGCGAGCGTATTTTGATGATGGGACACCCTTAGGATCTTCCCAAAACTCGGAATGCCAAATTGACGCTCTTGCCCAGTCTTGGTCAGTCATTTCTGGAGCAGCCAAGCCAACGCGTGCCAAGGACGCTATGTTGGCCTTGGAACACTACTTATGGCGCAAAGAAGACGGCGTTCTCCTTTTACTGACGCCGCCCTTTGACAAGTCACTACCTGACCCTGGATATATCAAAGGGTATGTTCCCGGAGTTCGGGAAAATGGTGGACAGTACACGCATGGAGCAACTTGGGCGATCATGGCGTACGCCAGTTTAGGGGAAGGGGACAAGGCCTCGGAACTATTTCAGATGTTAAGCCCCATCCATCACGCGCGTACGGAGCATGAGGTGAATCGCTACAAAGTTGAGCCCTATGTTGTTGCAGCGGACGTTTACGCCTCACATCCACATATAGGACGGGGAGGATGGACGTGGTATACTGGGGCCTCAGGGTGGATGTATCAAGCGGGGTTAGAGGGAATCTTAGGCTTTCAACGTTATGGAGATACATTGGTCTTAAAGCCTTGTATTCCAAGCCGTTGGCCGGGCTATCGAGTAACATATCAGTTTAAAACGACGAAATATGAGATCATTGTCGAGAACCCAAGGAATAGAATGACCGGGTGTGAAACGATCACTTTGGATGAAGAAGTGCTGCTAGAACCCACCATTTTGTTAACGGATGACGGACAAGTTCATACGGTTCGTTTCACGCTGTAAGGCTTCATCGATTGAAACTAGGGACCCTCTGAGCTTAGGTTTCACCGACAGAGAGGACGGAGGACTAGCATGGATTTTTACCGCGCTTTATCAACACATTATGATGAAATATTTCCGCTAAAGGGACCCCAGAAAACATTTCTACAAGATTATTTGAAACGTGAAGCGCTGACATCGGTCCTCGATATCGGATGCGGTACAGGGACCTTTGCCTTAGAAACAAGCCGCAATGGGGTTCGAGTGCTGGGCGTAGATTTAAGTGCTGAGATGATTGAGATTTCAATAAAAAAGGCGCAAGCAAACGGAAGTAACGCTTCGTTTACTTTAGCAGATATGCGGGACCTTCGTCATATCAAGGAGGATTTTGATGGCGTTTTTTGCTTAGGTAACACGCTAACCCATGTGTCAGGAGACGTTGAGCTTAAGGAAGCTTTGGCTCAATTTGGGCAAAAGGGAACTCACCTTTTATTGCAAACGGTCAATTACGATCGGATTTTAGCGAAGCAAGTCAAAGAGTTACCTGTTATAAAGACCTCACACTTAAACTTTTATCGGAACTATACTTATAGGCCGGATGGCTTGATCGACTTTACGATGAAAATCGAGTTTCCGGATACGACGCAAGTGATATCAGGGGTTAATCCACTCTTTCCAATCAAATGCGATCGTCTGAAAAAAGCCTTGCTGGAAACTGGTTGGGAAGTATCCGGGCAGTGGGGAAATTTCGAAAAAGCTGCATGGACGGAAGATTCTCCAGCCACTGTTTTAGAGGCGAAGCGTATATCACACTGAGTAGCACAAACAGGAAGCCAGTCACCTTATTTTCATAAGGCGACTGGCTTCCTGTTTTACTCCATTTGCAAAGGCTTAAGCAGTGTAACCTTTTCGGTTCAGTGAAATCAGCGCTGCAATCAGGGCGATGCCCATAGAGGCGAGCATGACAGTATGGTAAGCACCGACAAAAGAAGAGACTTGCTGAAAATGGGTTGGATTGTTGATTCCGACGAGTAAGGACGCTTCTCGGCCTTGAAACAACGAGACAGAAAAGGCGATGCCGATCACCATACCGACATTTCGGACAAGAGCACTAATTCCCCCAGAGACACCTAATTTATTGGGTGGAACAGAACTCATAACGCTGCTATTATTGGGGGATTGGAAAAGACCAGCACCCAGACCCATCAGAAGGAGACCCGGGACAATTTGCCAGAACAACGAACTGATCGTTAAAGTAGACAGATATAAAAAGCCGATTGCGCTCACGAAAAGCCCACTGGTCGTTAAGGCAATTGGGCCAATGCGGTCAGAAGCATGTCCGCTGATGGGAGCGATGATCATCATCGTCAGGGGGAAAGCGGTCATTACCAATCCCACTTGAGTGGGGCTATAATCTAAAACATGTTGTAGATAGAACGGCATGAGCATCACATTAGCAAACATCGCCACGAAGGAGAGAAAACCCGTAATATTTCCGATGAAAAAGGGGCGTATCCGAAACAGTGATAAATCAATCATGGGATTAGGGACTCGAACCTCAGTACGGAAGAAGAAGGCTAAACTAAGCGTCCCAAGAAACAATCCTCCAAGGATTGGGTAAGAACGCCAGCCCCAACTTTGACCGTTGCTGATGGCAAACAAAAGACTGATCATACCGAACGTAAAGAAGAGTGCACCTGCAAAATCAAAGTTCTCTTTATTTTCCTGAGGTTGATCATGGGGAAGAATGATTCGAGCGGCAAGATAGCCGAGGATTCCAATGGGTAAATTGATATAGAAAATGGAACGCCAATTGAAGAGCCCCACGATAACCCCACCGAGAGCTGGACCCGTTAGACTTCCTAAGGCAACAACGGTCCCGGTCAGTCCCAGAGCCCGGCCCCGTTCTTTCGGTGGAAAGTTGGCGATGATGATGGCAGCACTGTTTGCCATCAGCATAGAAGCACCAATCGCTTGCAAAACACGCATCGCAATTAGAAACCAAATGCTTGTCGCTAAGCCGCACAAAATTGAACCGAAGGTAAAGACGATAAATCCCAAGGAAAAGACTCGTCGACGTCCGAAAAGATCAGCAATGCGTCCGAAAATAGGCAGTAAACTGGAGATTGTCAATAAATAAGCGGTCACGACCCATTGTAAGGTTGAAAGATCTGCCTGTAATTTCCCTGAAATGGTGGGGAGCGCAACATTCACAATACTGCTATCTAAGGTTGACATGAACGTGCCGACCGAAACGGTTGCTAGAATATACCACCTGTACTTAGGTGAGCTTTTTAGACTTAATACACTATTATTTACTTGATTCACTCAGTTTCAGTCTCCCTCCGTAGTCTAAACAATCGCAGTTATAACAAATTTAAATATATCATAAGCCTGATGCTTTGGATATAAAGTATCAGGCTTAAACGGCTTTTTAACGTCTTTTTTCAAGATCAATTTTGTCCATAAAACGGCTTGCCTTCATCGTAAGTTGAGATTAGCATAGTAAAGAAGAGGATGTAACAAACTGAAAACAAGTTTGTTATATCCCCTTCTTTACGAGAGAGCAACTCAGCCTCTTGATCAGTGATCATATCTCATGCTATTCCGTTTAGTCGTTCATACAGGACTTCCCGCGCACCGATTGTTAAAATCATGATGAGGTTTTCTGGTGCAAACACGGTGTAGATCACCCTGTATTCCTTCGTGCCGCAACGGAAAGAGACGCGGTATGTTTCGTAATAAGGTCCTTTTAATCGTTTGAACGCTAAAGGGTCTTCTTCTAAGTTATGAAAGATCGCCGGAATCTCTCTAAGTTCTTCTTCCCGAAGAACGACTAAATCATGAATACTACGGGTGGTTAGCATAACTTCATAGTTGCCCTTAGAGGTCTTAAATTGTCCCTGGGAAGCAAGAGACTGAGTCTCCCGCCATTTAGTAGATTGACCATTTTTATGGGCTCTGTGGGCCTCTTCTGACAAACGATCAAGGACCGTGCTTAGTTTCAGTTTACACTTTAATAGTCTGGCAGTTAATTGATCGCCTGTACACCCATCCGCCAGCAAATCGACGATAATCAAATCCTCAAAGAAATCCGAAAGCGGCCGAACACAACGTTCCGCTGTCCGTACAAAAACCTTGCCTTCTGAATCAACACATAAATCTAACGTATCCTCCGCAACGAGTCCAAAGAGCTTGCGTAATTCCAGGGGTAAAACGATCTCTCCTTTTGCGCCAACCTTCACCCTATATGTTTCCATAGTGACTCCCCCCTTAAAAATAGTTAGTATTAACAGTCATTCACGGCAAGTTTAGAGTCGCGGTAAACTTAGTGGTATATTATGCTTTTCGGCATGTAATTGAATAATCCTTCTATATTTATGCAATATTTAGATAATTGTGCTTTTGTTACATATCTTATGTTTGGTTTTGAATTATTATGAGGCCATATCCTTGTGATTGGCATGTTATTCTTTCGGACTGATCATACTAAATAAAAGAAGGAGGGATGACAATTATGAGTGATCAAAATGCGAAGGAGTCGTTCATGCCAAAATCGATTGAACAGCATACAACGGCGGCATGGGCAAATATTGAAAAAGTGAAGGAAGTATCGAATGTTGCAATTCCCAACGAACTAGAAGTGGGAAATGCAAAAGAGTGGGTGGACACCAACCAAAAATAAGAGCGAACGAAGGCTCTCGCATGATTAAATAATATAAACGAGCGGGTCGCCTAGTGCGCCCGCTCGTTTATATTTTCTATAAGATTTCTAGTACTGCATATCAGTCAGCCGTTTATAGGACTGATATCGTTCTAGGGCATGTTGCTCTGCTACTTTAAATAGTTCATCAGCAATGTCAGGGAACGTAGAACTTAATTGGGCGTAACGGACTTCACCTCGGATGAAGTCCTGAAAGGAACCCGTCGGTTCTTTAGAATCTAAACTAAACGGATTCTTTCCTGCTTCTTTTAGGAGGGGATTATGGCGGTAAAGATGCCAATATCCAGCATCAACCGCTTTCTTTTCTTCCGCAATCGTGGTTCCCATTCCGGACTTAATCCCATGGTTGATGCAAGGGGAGTAGGCAATAACCAGAGAGGGTCCCTTATAATTTTCGGCTTCCGTAAGGGCTTTAATGGTTTGATTCATATTCGCTCCGAGAGCAATCTGGGCGACATAGATATAGCCATAACCCATAGCCATCATGCCTAGATCCTTTTTACGAATCTTCTTCCCGGAGGCAGCGAATTTCGCAACGGCAGCGGTCGGCGTAGATTTAGAGGACTGACCGCCTGTATTGGAATAGACTTCTGTGTCGAGGACGAGGATGTTGATATCGTCTCCTGAAGCCAAGACATGGTCTAAGCCTCCGTAGCCGATATCATAAGCCCAACCATCCCCTCCAATCATCCATTGTGACCGCTTGATGAAGTAATCTTTCTTAGCAGAGATCGCTTGAACGAGTGCTTTGTCAGACTCTGGAACAGTTTCAAGCGCAGCGAAGATTTTAGCCGTTACAGTTTTTGAGGCTTCCCCATCATCCTTGACGGCTAACCATTCCTTAAAGGCGATCTTGAGGTTTTCTGGGATGCCGGTCTCTAACGATTGTTTCACTAAAATCGTCAAATTATCTCGAAGCTGTTTGACGCCAAGGTACATCCCATAACCAAATTCGGCGTTATCTTCAAACAACGAATTAGCCCATGCAGGCCCTCTGCCCTCGGTATTTGTGGTATAAGGCACAGAAGGAGCACTGGCACCGTAGATGGAGGAACAACCCGTGGCGTTGGCAATCATCATACGATCACCGTACAATTGAGTGATGAGCTTGACGTACGCTGTTTCTCCACACCCTGGGCAAGCCCCGCTGAATTCAAAGAGCGGACGTAGAAACTGACTGCCTTTTACACTTTTCGGGTCCATTAGACCTTTCTTTTCTGTCACAGTGGTGGCAAAGGTCCAGTTATCAGATTGTGCCTGAATTTGAGGCTCAGCCTGTTCCATAATGATGGCTTTTCCTGGTGCAGGGCAGACATCAGCACAGTTGCCACATCCCGTACAATCCATTGGGTCAATCTGGATTCGATAATGCAAGCCTTCTAATCCTTTTCCCAGTGGTTTCTTGGATTGGAAAGTCTCTGGGGCTTTGGCTTGCTCCTCGTCACTTAGCAAGAAGGGCCGGATCGTGGCGTGTGGACAGACTAAGGAACACTGATTGCATTGGATACACTTGTCGAGTTGCCACTCAGGCACCATAACAGCAATCTTGCGTTTCTCATAAGTTGTAGTACCTACCGGGAAGGTGCCATCCTCCATCCCCACAAACGTACTGACGGGAAGATCGTCTCCTTCGTTTCGAGCCATGGGACGTTGAATGTTCTTGATGAAATCTGGTTCGTTCACGGCCGGCGTTTCCTCAGATTCGGCATTGGCCCAGGATTCAGGGATCGTCACCTTTTGTAAAGATTGTATGCCGCGATCCACTGCGGCAATATTCATGTCGACAATCTTCTGCCCTTTTTTACCGTAAGTCTTTGCAATGGACTCTTTTAAGTAGTTCACGGCCTCGTCCACAGGAATAACGTTGGCTAACTTAAAGAAGGCAGCCTGCATAATCATATTGACCCTTCCGCCTAGACCAATCTCGGAGGCAATACTGATGGCATCAATAACATAGAAATTAATCTTGTTCTTGGCAATATATCGTCGTAGCTTCGCTGGGATTTCCTTGTCTAATTCTTCCGGTTTCCAAGGGCAATTCAAAACAAACGCACCATTTGGCTTGAGCCCATTGAGCAAATCGTAGTTGTAAATAAAGGATTTGTTATGACAGGCAATATAGTCTGCATGAGACACCAAGTAAGTGGATTTTATGGGCTTCTTGCCAAAACGCAAGTGAGAGATGGTCGTGCCACCCGATTTTTTACTATCATAAGAGAAATAACCTTGGGCATAAAGCGGCGTCTTATCTCCAATGATTTTAATCGCAGATTTGTTGGCGCCAACTGTCCCATCAGAACCTAAGCCGTAAAACTTACAACTAATGGTGCCTTGGGGCGTCGTCTCCACAAGATCTACTTCAGGCAGGGACATATTTGTGACATCATCCGTGATCCCAATCGTAAACCCATCTTTCGGTTGAGCTTGTTTGAGATTCTCATAAACCGCAATGATCTGGGAAGGACGAGTATCCTTAGACCCTAGGCCGTAACGACCTCCGATAATGAGCGGCTTAATATCGCTCTTGTAAAAGAGATGAACGACATCAAGACATAGAGGCTCAGCAAGTGATCCTGGTTCTTTCGTGCGATCGAGTACAGCAATTTTCTTGACTGTTTTTGGCAGAACGTTCAGGAAGTATTTTGTGGAGAACGGCCGATACAGTCGAACCTTAATCACTCCAACCTTTTCTCCTTTGGCCATTAGGTGGTCAATCGATTCCTCAATCGTCTCGCACACGGAACCCATGGCGACGATCACATATTCTGCATCGGGAGAACCATAATAATCGAAGGGATGATACTCTCTACCCGTAATTTTTTTAATTTCTTGCATATAGTCTTCCACAATATCTGGGACCGCAGTATAGAAAGGATTCGCGACTTCACGTCCTTGGAAATAGATGTCGGGGTTTTGCGCAGTTCCTCGCACAGCTGGGTGCTCAGGCGTAAGTGCGTGATCACGGAAGGTTTGGACTGCCTGCCAATCGACAATCTTATTGATATCCTGTTCATCAATGAGCTCGATCTTCTGAATCTCATGTGACGTTCGGAATCCGTCAAAAAAGTGTAGAAAGGGAACTCGAGATTTAATCGTCGATAGATGAGCAGCGTAGGCTAAATCATGAGCTTCTTGAACACTTGAAGAAGCAAGCAGGGCAAAGCCCGTTTGACGACAAGCCATAACATCTTGGTGGTCGCCAAAGATCGACAAAGCATGCGCAGCAATCGCACGAGCCGTCACGTGAAAGACGGTTGGTAACAATTCTCCTGCAATTTTGTACATATTGGGGATCATTAAAAGAAGACCTTGCGAAGCAGTGTAGGTCGTTGTGAGCGCGCCTGCTGCCAAAGAACCGTGTAAGGCTCCGGCGGCACCCGCTTCTGACTGCAGTTCGGCCACGATGACGGGTTGACCCATTAAATTCTTCCTGCCATGTGCAGACCATTCATCGACACCTTCAGCCATGGGAGTAGAAGGTGTAATCGGAAAAATCGCGGCTACCTCGGTTAAGGCATAAGAAGCCAATGCGGCGGCTTGATTTCCATCCATAGTTTTCATTACTTTCGTCAAGGGGACAATCCTCCTTAAATTATGGTTTGTATTTTGCTCAGCTTTAACCTATTATTTTATTATTGGATGAATATCATACATTGATTAGTTTTTAGTTGCTTTAGTTAAGGAGGGACAAGCTTTGGGTAAAAAAAATTACTACGTCGTTAAAGAAGGATCAAAGGTTGGGATTTTTACTAACTGGCCAGCATGTCTAGCATCGGTCAAGGGGTACAAAGGGGCTGTGTATAAAGGGTTTGAAACGAAAGATGAAGCCCTTGAGTGGTTTAATGGTAGCGTTAAGGTCCCAACCGATCTTAGCGGAAGTGTCAAACTAGAGAGCCCGCTTGATTCCATCGGTCCTATTGATTACGAAGTCTATACAGACGGAAGTTATTGCAAGGGTAAGTATTCCTATGGTTATGCCTTTATCAAGGATGGCGAGGTCGTTTTTGAAAGTAATGGGGTGGGTGAAGACCCTGAAGCCGCTGTGATGAGAAATGTCGCTGGAGAACTAGCGGCTGTTCAACATGCTGTGGAAAAAGCCAAAACACTGAACGCTCGCATTTTGATCTATCACGATTATTCCGGAATTTCTCATTGGGTTACCGGGGATTGGCAGGCGAAAAATAAGTTTACTCAAGCCTATGTCGCGTTTATGAAAGAACATCGTGGGCTTTACGAATTTAAAAAAGTGGCGGGTCACTCAGGAGATCGGTTCAATGATTACGTAGACCGACTTGCCAAAGAAGCCCTGGGAATAAGTACGAAGTAATTAAATGAAGAGTTGAAGGTCAGAGGTCAGGGCATCCGCTAAATACTCTTTTGCTGTGATGATTTTTACTTCTGGAAGCAGTTCGTCTTCTTTAAAACCCATCACATCTACGGATAATTTACAGGCGTTAAATTTAACACCTTTTTTTATGGCTCCATTTAGAAAGTCCGTCAGAGAAGGGACTTTGTCGTCGTCCATCATTCCGAGAAGCATTTCTTTTCCTAGACCGGCCATGTTCATTCTTGAGAGGGGCAACTGCTCAGGTCCCTTGGGAGTCACCATCCCGAACATTTTTTCAGATAGACTTTTATCTTCGGACGACCCTTTTTCAGGGTCACGAACTAGAAAAAGTCCCCAAAACGCAAAAAACATGGTTACGTCGACCTCCAATTCTCGCGCAGAGTTGGCAAGTACCAGAGCGGCTAAAGCTTTATCATATTCACCACTAAACATGAGAATGTTCATTTTCTTATTCAATTTACGCACCCCTTTATGTTAATTATACAAATCTATTATAAGTAGAAATAGAAATAATATAACTTTCATTAGGTGTAAGATGTTGGGTGCTTGATTATTCTCTCGAGCCAGTGGGCTAAAGTATCAATCTCTGCAAAGTCGTTATATAATCCGAAGCTTATTCGAACTACACCTGGGCGTGGTGCGTCCACATTCTTTTGGTAGAATTCCATTTGTTTTGAGGAAACAGCTAATAACTTTTGGATATAGGGCTGGGCACAAAAACAACCGGTGCGGACTGCTATACCTGCCTGATTAGATAGAATCGTTGCAACTTTTTCATGTGCAATCCCTTTAATATTAAAAGGGATAACGCCAATTCTAGGTTCACCTTGGGCCGTTTGAGAGTAAAGCGTAATTCCGGGGATTGCTCGAAGCTTCATGTTTGCATAGTCTGTAAGCTGATTTTCGTAGTGGTCAATATTACTCATGCCTATGGCTGTTAGGGTATTAATCGCTGCAATGAGTGCAACAACTCCCATGACGTTCGGGGAGCCTGCTTCTTCCTTGTGCGGAGGGCCATCCCACACTACCCAATCATGGGTTACAATTTCGACGGTACCTCCACCTACGATTTCAGAGATACCCTTCTTAAAGGTTTCTTTTGGGCCGATCAGTACTCCAATCCCGAAGGGCGCATACATTTTATGGGCTGAAAACGCAAGATAATCGATATGGTGAAGCGGATTTTCCGGCTTCATGTTAATGGGACTGTGAGGGACAAGCTGAGCGCCATCAACTAGTATTTTCGATCGATAGCGGTGGGCCAGTTCTGCGATTTTATGTATCGGGTTTACATATCCTGTGACATTGGAGGCTCCGGTAACGGTTACAAGTTTTACATTGCCCTTATGTTTAATTAATTTACTTTCCAGATCTACAAGGCTCAACTTTCCGTAGGGATCTGTTTGAACGTAATCCACTTTAAATTTGTTTCTCCACGGGAGATCGTTAGAATGATGCTCCATCCAGGTCGATAGAATAACGCTTTTCTTGTCTCCATCCCAGAGCCGATAGGATAACTTATTGATCGCCTCTGTTGTATTTTTAACAAAAATAACGGTATCTCGGTGATTGTCAGCCTTGACAAATTTAAGGACAACCGACCTTGCCTGTTCAAAGAGCTCAGAAGAAACCTGCGACTTGTAACCTGTGCCACGGTGTATGGATGAATACATGGATGAAAATCTTATGATTTCGTCCATAACTGCAACAAGTGGAGGGGTTGAAGCGGCGTTATCGAAGTTGATCGCTGTTGCTAGTTGACCATTGTAGAGCGGAATCTTTGTGTCAGTCCCTACAACTAAATGTCTGTAATTGGAGCGTGACAATTTATAATTCATACAATCACCTCTATCTGAGTAGATATCTAATTACTATTTCTCTTCTTTATGATATTTAGTTTTAAAGAAAAGGTGACAGATGGTTGTATTCATTACATGATATCTGTGGTACTGAAACATACTAGATATTAGTACTATAAAGTGGAAATACATGGAGGTAAACATGAAAAAATCAGGAGAAATCCAAAAACCAGCCAAAGGAATCACCAGTGCCAAGTACGATTCGAGAAGTGTAGAATTTAAACAGGAACAGAAAAAGGCCAAAGAAGCTGACAAAAGTGATGTCTAACACATAAGACCAGCATTCAAGCCTAAGCATGGCTTTAGGCTTGAATGCTATTACGGAATCAACTTTCGTTTCAATAAGCATCATGTAGGATATTTTCAAGACGGAATGTCAGGATGTTTTGAAAATAATTTGTAGAAAGAAGATCCAAAAGAAGGTTTATTGTCGTTATATTTAGAATTAGAATAGAGAGCAAAGCAGCTGTGGTCACTAATATTTTTAACCGGAATAGTGATAATCATGGCTAACTTACAACCTACAAATTGAGTATCGGAGGATTCATCAAATGACAACCGTTACAGAGCGATTTTTAAAGTATATCAAAATGGATACCATGTCGATTGAAGAGACGACAATTCCGTCAACTGAGGGACAGATCGCGATCGCTAAAGTTCTCGTCGAAGAATTGAAGACCATGAATATGGAGAATATTTCATTAGACGAAAATGGCTATGTGATGGCTAGCTTACCTGCAAATACGAATAAGCATATCCCGGCGCTTGGCTTTATCGCCCATATGGATACGAGTCCAGATATAAGCGGTCAAGGCGTGAAAGCTCAAATTGTTGAAAATTATGACGGTCTTGACATCATACTGAATAAAGAAAAGGATATCGTATTATCTCCGAAGGACTTTCCGGAGCTTTTAAACTATAAGGGCAAAACACTGATTACAACCGATGGTACGACTTTGTTGGGGGCAGATGATAAAGCCGGAATTGCCGAAATTATGACCTCCATGGAATATCTGAAGAACCATCCTGAACTATTGCATGGTAAAATCTGCATTGCGTTTACACCGAATGAAGAAGTAGGCAGAGGGGCAGATCATTTCAACGTGGAAAAATTCGGAGCGGATTTTGCCTACACCATCGATGGAGGGTCTATTGGAGAACTAGAATATGAGAATTTTAATGCTGCGGGAGCGAAAGTAACGATACAAGGCAGAAATATCCATCCTGGTTCTGCAAAAGGGAAAATGATTAATGCCCTTTTACTTGCTCAGGAATATATTGATCAATTACCTAAGCGCGAAACACCAGCAGAGACGGATGGGTATGAAGGGTTCTTTCACTTAACCAATATTCAAGGGGAAGTTGAAAGCGCTGAACTTCGTTATATCATACGCGATTTTGACTTAGCCTCTTTCGAAAAAAGAAAAGCGTTGATGCAAAAGATTGCCGACAAGCTCAATGTAAAACACGGAAAAGATGCCTTCAAAATTGAAATCAAGGATCAATATTTTAATATGAAGGAGAAAATTGAGCCCGTGAAACACATTGTGGACACTGCCTCAAAGGCAATGGAGGCGGTCGGAGTTGTTCCTGACATCCGACCGATTCGAGGTGGGACCGACGGGGCCAGACTTTCCTATATGGGGTTACCTACCCCGAACATTTTTACCGGCGGACATAATTTTCACGGTAAACATGAGTTTATTCCAATCTACGCCATGGAGAAGTCAGTAGAGGTCATTCTAAAAATTATTGAAATGTACTCAAAATTATAGCCGTTAAGAAACTGAAGGCTCTAAGTCATCAAGTCACTGTAAAAATGAAGCGTAGTACACAGAGAAAGACCGGGCTTTAAGCCCGGCCTTTCTCATTATTTGTAGCGCTCGTAGGAACCTTTTTCTTATCAGCATCAGAATTGGCTTGGTTGTCATAGATATTCGCTGCATGGGTTCTGGATTTGTCAGTTTTCTTATCGCTCATTGACGTAATCTCCTCTTGCTAGACCTAGACTATGTGTGTATTTCTATGACTTAGTATTCCCGAAATTCACAAATTTATTGCTAAAATTTCATATGGACAAGCGAATGATGTTGAATTTATGAATAAAATATAGTATACTAAACAGGTAATCAAATCAAGTATTAATTTTACCTTTTAAATAAGAGCAATTTGACTGACGGGGTGCCGAACTGAATCCATCCCAAGGGCAATTGCTTGTTTTTGTTTGGGTGCAACTTGAAAGGAGTCAACTATGGGCGACAGCATAACCGTGAATAGTGACACAGAAACAATGGAGATCTCTAGGTTAATAATTGAGAGATACTTAGAAAGAAAACTAAAAGATACCGAAATTGTCCACCATTTAAACGAGGTGAATGATGACGACAGAACTGCAAATCTTGCAGTATTTGTTGATGTGGCTCATCACGCAAAATTTCACAAAGCCAAAAGGAAATCTAAGTATGTCCCAGAAGTAGGACGTACTAGAAAAGCAATCGAAGTAAAAATTTATGAAAAGTACGGCATAGTATTTTATGGGCCGTTATACATCAGCGATCGGGAAAGAATGCTTAAACAAATGGCAGAACGCACAAAAAGGGAACTGGGCTTACTTGGCTAAGCTAAGAGAAGTAACCTATTTTTCTTCTTTTCCACGGCGGCTCATCACGAGTCGCCTTTTTGGTTGAAACTTGCCATTTGAACTTACACCATTTATGATAGTAAAGGTATAGATTACAAGCATATTATACGGTCAATATGGGTAGCGCGTATGCCGTCTAATTTAAGAGAGGTTGAATCCAAATGGCAGAAATTGAGCTAATTGCAACGGCCGCTTTTGGTTTGGAATCCATTGTGGCTCGTGAACTAAAAGGGCTTGGGTATGATAACCTAATTGTTGAAAATGGGAGAGTTACTTTCAAGACTGATGAGCTAGGGATTTGCCGTACAAACCTCTGGTTACGTAGTTCGGATCGTGTCCTTCTTAAGATGGGCTCCTTCAAAGCTCGAACCTTTGAAGAGCTATTTGAGCAAACAAAAGCATTACCCTGGGAGGAATGGCTTCCCAAGGATGCGAACTTCCCTGTGCAAGGGAAGTCGATAAAATCACAGTTGTTTAGTGTTTCTGATTGCCAAGCAATTGTTAAGAAGGCAATCGTAGAACGCCTCAAAGAGAACTATGGTGGAAGCTGGTTTGAAGAGACGGGACCCCGATATCAAATCGAAGTCGCCCTGCTCAATGATATCGTGACACTAACCATAGACACGTCTGGATTAGGTTTACATAAGCGCGGATACCGCCAGCTTGCTGGACAAGCACCGTTAAAAGAAACCTTGGCGGCAGCCATGATTCAACTGAGTTACTGGAACAAAGACCGTACCTTAATAGACCCTTTTTGCGGGACAGGAACGATTCCCATAGAAGCAGCATTTATTGCCCAAAACCGTGCGCCGGGCCTTAAACGCAGTTTTGCAGCAGAAAAATGGCCCAGAATTCCCAAAGAACTGTGGCAAGAAGCTTGGCAGGAAGCCCTTGATGTTTGGAATCGTAACGTACCCCTGCATATCTACGGTTCAGATATTGATCCTAACGCGTTAGCCTTAGCCCGCACACACGCCTTCGAGGCTGGGGTGAAAGATGTAATACACTTTGAGCAGTTACCCGTGGCAGAAGTGAGATCACAAGCTAAGTATGGGCATATGATTGCCAACCCACCTTACGGAGAACGTCTTGGGGATGTCTCAGAGGTTGAAGCGCTTTACACTGAACTTGGAGAAACGTTTCATCGTTTGGAAAATTGGTCCCTTCATATGCTTACCACGCATCAATTTCCGGAACGATTCATTAATCGGCGTTGGGACAAAAGCCGAAAACTTTATACTGGACGTCTGGAATGCCACTACTTCCAGTTCTTCGGCGCACGCCCACCTAGGGACCTATTTCAAACCGACGCGGACAAAACGACCGGGGCTGAAAAAACAAAGATTTCAAGTGTACATTCAACCATGATTTAATCAAAATAACTGAAAAAAAGTCTAATGCGATGAATTCGCATTAGACTTTTTTAGCATATAAGTTGACTAAATTAGCCAGTCAAGTTTAAGTTATTGAACGCAAACCTGAGGCTCGCCCTTTAGGGATCTAATGTCTCGAATTGCCCTTTGAACTTCTTCATCAAGTCCTTCAATAGCAATAATAACGGCACCTTCTGAGCCATCGACACCCCCTGCAGCAATGCAACGGGCTTCAACATCGTAAAGCGTTTCTAAGGCAGTCAATTCCGTAACAACGGTAGCGCCAAGCATCGGAATGAGCCCAACTTTATGACCGAAGGATTCGTGAACCGTTGATTTGGTCATGAATTCTACCGCCATTCGAACATCGGGAATCATTTTCTCAAGGCCAATGGGAACAATTAGTTCAATCCCTCGTGCATAAAGAATCCCTTGAACCGCCCCAATCGTACCACCCATCGAATCTGAAACCATCACAGCCGCTAAGCCAGTGTGGTCGACTGCGTTACCACCTTTGATGAAAATATCTCCCACCTTCAGTTTAGGTAAATATTCTTTCCAAGAAGTTGCTAGAGCTTGGCCCTCGGAAATAACATAAGGCGCTGTCCGCTTAGAAGACCCGCTAATTCCAAGCTCACCCTTGGTGACGATACCCATGGTATAACCTGATTTATCCTCAATTTGAACGTTCAATAGCTCCTCTGCAACAAAGGCATTCGACGTACCTCCTGCCACAATAATTGTATGTTTTTCTAAAGCAAGCTGAACACTGGGCAATGCTGTTACACCTCTTGCTATCAGTCGTTTTGATTCACTCGAAGTTAATGTAATTAACGCTTTCATACATACGTTCCTCCTTAAAAATTATTACCACTGAGGCAAGCTTACCCTTATGTTATACTAAATCTGTGAGTGGTTAAAGTGATTGAATAATTATAATAATTGGTAACCTGCGTTTTCGGGAGATGCAATACGGGTATTAGGTAGTCGAGCGACTGATAATGAAAAGGTTCATCCACACGACTTCAAGTCAGGAAAAGAGGTTAATTATGCCAGTCTATGCGAATAAGGAGCTGGACTTAAAAATTTTCCCATTAGATATTAATCGGTGGGGGGACTTTGAAACGTTATTCGGGGAACGAGGGGCCTGTGGCGGATGCTGGTGCATGTCATGGCGGTTAAAACGATCAATTTTTGAGAAGCAAAAAGGCAATGGAAATAAGCTTGCCATGAGAAACTTGGTCCAACAGAATGAAAAGATCGGCTTATTGGCATATATCGATAATAAGCCGATCGCGTGGTGTGCAGTTGCACCGAGAGATGTATATCTTAAACTTGAGAATTCACGAATTTTGAAAAGAATCGACAACGAACCAGTTTGGTCCATCACCTGCTTTTTTATAACGAAACCTTACCGAAGAAAAGGCTTATCTCTTGAATTGCTAAAAGGCGTCATTAAGTATGGCGAGGCCAATAAGGTCAAAATAATTGAGGGCTATCCAGTTGTCCCTTATAGTGAGAAAATTCCAGCTGCTTTTGCCTGGACTGGCATTCCTTCAGTTTTCGAAAAAGCAGGCTTTGTCGTGGTAGAAAGAAGATCTAAATTAAAACCTATGATGAGATATTACGTAGGTAATACTCAATCATTAAAAATGGTGCCAATTTTAACAAGAATCATTGAATAAACATAACACTACAGCGTGAATTAATTTTAACCAGTAAGAGCCATATTTAATTTCTTCATGCTATGGGACTTATACGCACAATAATTACGACGAAGATAATAATCTACATTTCTTAAAGCTTTCTGTATTATCT
>Ga0209123_1000183_pt1 | contig 95717 bp, 104 predicted proteins | sample BarGraIncu00431A_FD_184500 | JGI IMG/M metagenome (GOLD analysis project Ga0209123, IMG submission 184500) | Arctic peat soil microbial communities from Barrow, Alaska, USA - Barrow Graham LP Incubations 004-31A (SPAdes) (version 2) | ecosystem: Environmental > Terrestrial > Soil > Wetlands >... | reverse complement strand
AATCCACCCCGAAAGGCTTCATCGCTCGACTTGCATGTGTTAGGCACGCCGCCAGCGTTCGTCCTGAGCCAGGATCAAACTCTCAATTTAAAAGTTTACACTTTTTCATTTCAAATCATGATCTGCGACAACTGTTAAGTTGATTCGCAAGCTCATTACATACTTTTTAGTCTTACGACTAAAATTACTTTTTTATCTAAAGTAATTAACTGGTCTAACGAAATATTATTTCGCTATTTTACCTATTTCTCTGTTTAATTTTCAAAGACCAATTCCATTTGTCATCATGTGACGACCTCCACAATTTTACTATTTAATTCACAAATTGTCAATATATTTTTCTATTTTTAAAATATTATATTAAACTTAGAAAATTACTTAACTTTTAAAATTAAACTGTTATTGTTTCTCGCTTGTGACGACAAGGAGTATTGTATCAAATCTATTCCATCCTGTATTTTAAGTAACTGTATTTCTTAGTAGATTATAATCATTTTTCTATATATACCTTTATTTTTCTCTAGTTTACTGCTTGAGATACACTAGGTTCGTTATATTATAAATCAAAAAAAGTACTTATCCCAAATTATTTGGAATAAGTACTTTGAATCTTTAATATTATGTTTTAATCTTCTGTTTCATCAGAAGTTTCGTCATTTGTTTCGTCTTCTGTTTCATCAGTTATTTCTAAGTCATTATCTTCATTAAGGGTCGTTTCTTCAATGTCTTCTTCTAATGAATTATCTTCTAAAGAGTTATCATCTATTAAACAATTCCCCTCAGAATTAATTTCATCACTACAATTTATTTTAGCTATAGCAACGATATTATCTCCTTCGCCATTCTTCATTAAAGTAACTCCCATAGTATTTCTACTTGTAGTTGATATTCCAGATACATTTAATCTTATAACAATACCATTACTGTTTATAAGTATCATTTCGTCTCCGTCTTTTACTATTCTAGCACCTACAAGTTTTCCTGTTTTCTCTGATACCTTATAAGTTATTACTCCTTTACCACCTCTGTGTTGAAGTGAATATTGTGAAACTACGGTTCTTTTTCCAAAACCATTTTCACTAATAACTAAAAGTTCTTCTTCAGGTTTAACAATGTTCATAGCAACTACAATGTCATCTTGTCTTAAAGTTAAAGCCTTAACTCCAGTTGCAGTTCTTCCCATGCCTCTTACATCTCTTTCACTAAATCTTATAGAATAACCATTTCTTGTAGCAAATAGCATTTCGCTATCTCCAGTGGTTATTGCAGCTCCGATTAATTCATCATCTTCTCTTAAATTTATCGCATTTAAGCCATTCTTTCTTATAGACGAGTATTTATCAAGTGATGTTTTCTTAATTAAACCATGTTTTGTTCCCATTATAAGATAATAATCCTCTGTAAAGTCTCTTAGAGATATAACTGCTTGGATTTTATCGTCGTTGGCTAGTGGTATTATATTTACTAAGTTTGTTCCCTTAGCTGTTCTTCCACCTTCCGGAATTTCATATGCTTTTAATCTAAATGCTTTTCCTTTGTTTGTGAATAACAATAGATTATTATGAGTGGAGGTTATAAAAATATGTTCTACAAAGTCATCTTCTTTTGTAGTAACACCTTGTATTCCTCTACCCCCTCTCTTTTGAGCACTATAAGTATCAGCTGGAAGCCTCTTTATATAGCCTGCATGAGTTAGAGTTATTACAACATCTGTCTCTTGAATTAAATCTTCCTCATCTATGCTATATGGATTTTTTTCTATTGCTGTTCTTCTAGTATCACCATATTTATTTCTAATCTCTATAAGTTCATCTTTAATTATGTTAAGTAATACCATTTCATCTGCTAAGATTCCTTTTAAATAATTAACGGTTTTCATTATTTCGTTATACTCATCTTCAATCTTATCTCTTTCAAGACCTGTTAATCTTCCAAGTCTCATTTCAACAATAGCAACAGCTTGTTTTTCTGATAGTTCAAACGCATTCATTAAACTTTCTTTAGCTTCACTGATGCTTTTAGATGCTCTTATTAAACGAATTACTTCATCAATGTGGTCTAGTGCAATTTTCATACCTTCTAAGATATGAGCTCTAGCTAAAGCTTTATCAAGATCAAATTGAGTTCTTCTTCTTACTACATCTTTTTGATGATCTAAATAGTGAACTAAACACTGTTTTAAATTTAATGTTTGTGGTTCTCCATTTACAAGAGCTATCATTATAACTCCAAAAGTGTCTTGCATCCTGGTATGTTTAAATAGCCTATTTAATACTATATTAGGGTTTGCATCCCTTTTTAGTTCTATAACAATTCTCATACCTTCTCTATCTGATTCATCTCTAAGATCTGATATTCCATCTATTTTCTTATCTTTTACTAGATCTGCAATACCTTCTATTAGTTTTGCTTTGTTAACTTGATAAGGTAATTCTGTTACTATTATTGCATTTCTGCCTTTATTCTCTTCGATGTCTGTTTTAGCCCTTACAAGTATTCTTCCTCTTCCTGTTTCATAAGCACTTTTTATTCCTGCTCTTCCAAGAATAATCCCTGCTGTAGGAAAATCTGGTCCTTTTATTTTTGTCATTAAATCACTTATTTCAACTTCTGAATCATCAATAAGCATTAACACTCCATCTATAATTTCAATTAAGTTATGTGGAGGTATATTTGTTGCCATACCTACTGCAATACCTGTTGATCCATTAACTAAAAGATTAGGAAATCTTGAAGGCAAAACTGAGGGCTCTTTTTCTTCTCCATCAAAGTTAGGAATAAAATCTACAGTCTCTTTATTAATATCGCGAAGCATTTGTGTTGTAATCTTACTCATCTTAGCTTCTGTATATCTCATCGCCGCTGCTGAATCACCGTCTACAGAACCAAAATTACCATGACCATCAACCAACGTACATCTTTGAGAAAAATCTTGAGCCATTCTAACTAATGCACCATATACTGCAGTATCACCATGTGGGTGATACTTACCTAAAACGTCTCCAACAATTCTGGCACACTTTCTATATCCCTTTTCTGGTGTTAACCCTAGTTCATGCATAGAAAATAATATTCTTCTATGCACAGGTTTAAGTCCATCCCGTACATCTGGAAGCGCACGACTTACTATAACGCTCATAGCGTAATCTATGTAGGATTTTTTCATTTCGTACCTTATATCAATAGGTAAAATTTTTCCCTGATTATTCATCTGTTACACCTCTTCAAACAAAATATTTTAACAACACATGAAAAATAGTACCACAATTCTTCATGTGTTATGGTAATTACACTAATCTACTATATATCTAAATTAAGCACTTTCTTAGCATTTTCTTGTATAAATTCTCTACGAGGTTCTACTTTATCACCCATAAGAATAGTAAATATTTCATCTGCTGCCATTGCATCCTCTACATGTACCTGAAGTAAAACTCTCTCCTCTGGGTTCATTGTTGTATCCCAAAGTTGATGTGCGTCCATTTCTCCAAGACCTTTGTATCTTTGTATATCAGTGTTACTATCTTTTCCACCTATTTCCACAAGATAATTTTGCAACTGTTTATCAGTATATACATAGTGCTCTTTCTTACCCTTAGAAACCTTAAATAGTGGAGGTTGAGCTACATATACGTGCCCTCCTTCAACTAGTTCTTTCATGTATCTGTAGAAGAATGTTAGTAGTAGTGTTCTAATATGTGCTCCGTCTACGTCCGCATCTGTCATAATAATAATACGATCGTATCTTATTTTTTTCACATCAAAATCTTTTCCTATACCAGCACCAAAAGCAGTTATCATGGCCCTGATTTCTAGAGATGCTAGCATCTTATCAATTCTTTGCTTTTCAACATTCATTATTTTTCCTTTAAGAGGAAGTATAGCTTGGAATTTTCTATCTCTACCTTGTTTCGCTGAGCCACCAGCAGAATCTCCCTCGACCAGGTATATTTCACATTCCATAGGATCTTTTGAAGCACAATCGGATAATTTACCAGGAAGAGTTGTACTTTCAAGGATTGATTTTCTTCTTGTAAGTTCTCTTGCTTTTTTTGCTGCATCACGAGCTCTAGCGGCGTTTAATGATTTGTCTATTATTTTTTTACCGAGTTCAGGATTTTCTTCTAAAACATTGCTGATAGCCTCACCAACTATTCCATCAACTATGCCTCTTACTTCACTATTTCCAAGTTTAGTTTTTGTTTGACCTTCAAATTGAGGGTCAGTAAGTTTTATAGATATTACTGCAGTAAGGCCTTCTCGTACATCCTCACCAGATAGATTTTTATCATTATCTTTTAAAAATCCAAATTTTTTAGCATAATCATTTACTATTCTTGTTAAAGCAGTCTTAAAACCAACTAGGTGCGTTCCACCCTCTACTGTATCTATATTATTAGCAAAAGAAAATAAATTTTCTGTATATGTGTCATTGTATTGCAGTGCTATTTCAACAATATACTCATCTTTGCGTCCTTCAATGTATATAGTATCGTGGATTTTTCCTTTATTTCTGTTTAGATAATCTACAAAGGATTTTATTCCACCTTCGTATAAAAATTCTTGTTTTTTATCTTCTCTCTCGTCTGTAAGCGTTATTCTTATGCCTTTATTTAAAAAAGCGAGTTCTCTAAGTCTCTGAGATACTGTTTCATAATCAAAATCAATTTCCTCAAAAATTGTTGCATCAGGAATAAAGAAAATTTTTGTTCCATGTTCCTCTGTTTTTCCTATATTTACTAGTGTACTAGTAGTTTTCCCTTTTGAAAATGTTTGTTTCCATATTTCACCATCAACTTTAACTTCAACTTCACAAATTTCAGACAGTGCATTAACTACAGATGCTCCAACACCATGAAGACCACCTGATACTTTGTAAGCTCCACCACCAAATTTTCCACCTGCATGAAGTACAGTCATTATAACTTCTACAGTAGGTATTTTCATTTTATGATGTATTCCTACTGGCATACCGCGGCCATCATCTATAACAGTTATAGAATTGTCTGGGTGTATAAATACATCAATATTCTTACAAAATCCTGCCATTGCCTCATCGATACTATTATCTACAATTTCATAAACTAGATGATGAAGCCCACGAATACTAGTGCTACCTATATACATACCAGGTCTTTTTCTTACTGCTTCTAATCCTTCAAGTACTTGTATTTGACTCTCGTCATAAACATTATTTATTTCCATGTATATCCTCCTAATCTAATCTACAGCGCATAATATACAGTTTCTGTTCTTTTGCATAGTGTTTGAGATGATATTGGTGATAGGTAAATTTTACTTTTTTTATCTACCTCAGCAATAACAAAAGATTTAACAATATTCTTTGTTATCCTCTCTACAAAACCATCTTCTTCAGCCATTCTTAAAAATTGGTTAGTGTCCGAGCTATACATAGTAGTTTCCATGTCAAATATACCTATAATGTCCTTTATAGGTACTACTACATTTTCTCCCAAATGTAAAAACATATAATATCCTCCTTAATGATCCATTGTACCTTTTTTGAATCTATGTAATTTCTTTTAATTTACCTGAAATAACTTCAAATATCTTATTTTCAGGCTTTAAATATTTTCTTATATCGTTAATTCCAGTGCAGGTAATTAATGTTTGAACTTCTTTTATAGAATTTAATATATATTCTTGCCTTTTTGTATCTAATTCAGACAAAACATCATCAAGTAATAATACTGGATATTCTCCAGTCAGTTCTTTTATTATTGCTAGTGCCCCGAACTTAATGGTTAAGACAGCAGTCCTCTGTTGTCCTTGAGATCCAAATGTTTTAGCATCAGTACCGTTAATTTCTATGGAAAAATCATCTCTATGTGGACCTATTGATGTAGTTTTAGTTTCTATATCTCTTTTTCTATTTTTACATAAAAGCATATACAAGTTTTCTTGTATATTATTTAACTCCTTAATAGGTGTTAGGTATCTAATTTCTATTACTTCACTTTTTGATGTTATATCACTATGTATTATTTTTCCCTTTTGATTTAATTTATCTATATAGTTAATTCTATCTTTTATTATAATTGCACCAAATTCACTAAGTTGTTTATCATATACATCTATAATATCACTATTTGTGTTCCATTTTTTTATAGTCAGATTTCTCTCATTTAAAACTTTTTTATATTGAGTTAAGCTATGGTAGTAACGACGGCTTAACTTACATAGTTCTATATCTAAAAATTTTCGCCTATATGATGGAGAATCTTTAACAATATTTAAATCTTCAGGAGAAAACATAATCACATTGAAGCTTCCTACAAGCTCCGATAGCTTTTGAACTTTTATAGAATTTATATTAACGCCTTTTCTACCTTCTTTAAAAATCTTTATTTCTATCTTTTTATCTAGTCTAGTTTTGCATACATAAAGTTTTATATATGCTTCTGTGCCATTCCAATTTATTAATTCTTTATCTCTATTGGTTCTGTGAGATTTAGCTAAACTACAATAATAAATTGCTTCTAAAATATTTGTTTTCCCTTGGGCGTTATCTCCCACAAATACGTTAGTTCCCTTATTTAATTCTATAACTAATCCATCAAAATTTCTAAAATTTAAAAGTTGTAAATATTTTATATGCATACAATCACCTAATACAATTATAACATATATATATAATTATATTATTTAATATGTGTAAATAATTTTACATAATTTTTTATATTATAGACATAAATTGTGCACCGGAGAATTTAAAAATAATTTTCCGGTGCATTCACATATTTTTAAACTATTTTATAAACCTCACCATTAAACTCCACTAGATCTCCTTTAGTTAATTTTTTACCCCTTTGAGTTTCTATTTCACCATTGACTTTAATATCTTGATTTTTGATGTAGTATTTTGCTTCTGATCCCAAACAAGCTATTCCAGCCCATTTTAAAAAAGAATCTAATTTTATTATATCTGTTTCGATTTTTATTTCATTCACTTTAAAACCTTCTTTTCTCAAATATTATTAGAAAGGTATCTTTGTTAATTATTTATCGCTCTTATTCTTACTGGCAATACCATATAGGTACAATTATTTTTTTCTTTATTCTTTACTACACAAGGGTTTACGCCACTAGAGAACTCCATAATAATTTCTTCTTCTTCCATTATTTTAAGAAGCTCTATTAGATATTTTGAGTTAAATGCAATTTGCAAAGGCTCTCCTTGCAAAATTATATTAATTTCCTCTCTAGCCTTTCCCAATTGAGAATTGGAGGTAATTATCATGTTATCTTCTTCTATATTAAATTTAACTAAATTTGTATTTCCCTCTTTTGCCATAAGGGAAGCCCTTTCTATACAACTTAATAATTCAGACCTTTTAGCTGTTATTTTCAAATTATATTCTTCTGGTATTATTGAATTATATTTTATGAATTCACCTTCTAGTAATCTTGATATAACCTTTGTTTTTCCAATATTAAATAGTATATGGTTTGGGGTGAAGGTAATATTAACCGGTTCATCTGTTTCTTCTAATATTTTTGATACTTCACTTAATGTTTTACCTGGAATTACAGCAGTTATATTCGAATCATTATCTACAGGTTCACTTCTAAATGCAACTCTATACCCGTCTAGTGCTACAAGATTAAGTTTTTTATCTTTTATTTCAAATAAGACTCCTGTAAGAATCGGCCGAGTTTCATCTTGAGCAACTGCAAAAATAGTACCTCTCATCATATTTTTCAACACTTTTTGAGACATTGAAAAAATCATATTTTCTATTATATTAGGTAAACTAGGATAGTCCTCACCGTTCATATGTATTATAGTAGCATAGGATTTTTGACAAACTATTTTAATAGCATTGTTGTCTTCGGAGGTTATCTCAATAGTATTATTAGGCAGCTTTCTAATTATTTCACCAAAGAGCTTCGAATCTAAAACTACACTTCCCTCTTCTATAACGTCCGCAGTAATCTTAGCTTCTATGCTTAAGTCAATATCAGATCCTATAAGAGTTACTTCTTTATTCTTAGCAACTATTAATATACCTTGTAATACAGGCATAGTTGATTTTCCAGTAATAGCCTTTTGAACATTTGAAATTGCTTCTTGTAATACATTTTTTTCACATATAAATTTCATAAAAAAAAGACCTCCTTATCCACATGGGAAATTTATTAAAGATAGGTAAGATAATAATCTAAAAATAGTAGTAATAGTAGTAGGGGCTGTTGATATGTTAAAAACCTATCTTAGGCTTGTGGCGTAAGCAAAGTTAGGTAAAACTATTTGTGGATAAGTATGCAAAAAAAAATCATAGTTATCCACAGTATCAACAGCTAAGCTTTATGTATTATTTTATACACAGTATTATATATAAATAGTACCAACACCTGTTAGTAACATGACTTTACTATTTTTGACTTATCTTTTTAGTTAGTTCAGCTACGTTGTCTTGCAGATTTTCATCCTCTTTAAGACCTTTAGATATTTTCTCACATGCATGGATTACAGTTGTATGATCCCTACCTCCAAATTCTTCACCTATTTTAGGTAGTGACATATCTGTAAGCTTTCTGCACAAATACATTGCGATTTGTCTTGGGAAGGTTATGTTTCTAGTTCGTCTTGAAGATTTAAAATCCTCAACCTTTAAATTGAAATAGCTAGAAACTATATCTTGTATTAGCTCAATAGTTACCTGCTTTGAATTTCTACTGGAAATAATATCTTTTAGCGCTTCAGAAGCCAAATCAATTCCAATCTCTTTATTAGTTAGAGAAGAAAAAGCGACTATTCTAATAAGAGCACCTTCTAGTTCTCTTATATTAGATTTTATTTTTGTTGCAATATAAACCATAACTTCATTTGGAATATTTAAATTTTCTACATCTGCTTTCTTTTTTAAAATAGCAATTCTAGTTTCAAAATCCGGTGGTTGTATATCAGCTATAAGGCCCCATTCAAATCTAGAACGCAATCTATCTTCTAGGGTTGGTATCTCTTTCGGAGGTCTATCACTAGATAAAATAATTTGTTTATTTGCCTCACGAAGATCATTAAATGTATGGAAGAATTCTTCCTGTGTACGTTCTTTACCTGCAATAAATTGAATATCATCAATTAGAAGTACATCTACATTTCTGTATTTGTTTCTAAATTCTACGTTTTTGTCATCTTTAATAGAATTGATAAGTTCATTTGTAAACTTTTCTGAAGAAACGTAAACAACCTTAGATTTTGGATTATTTGCTAATATGTAATGACCAATAGCATGCATTAAATGTGTTTTTCCAAGACCAACTCCTCCATAAATAAATAATGGGTTATAGGCCTTAGCAGGGGATTCAGCTACAGCAAGAGACGCAGCATGAGCAAATCTATTACTATTTCCAATTACAAAAGAATCAAATGTATATTTTGGGTTTAGTGTTGCGGACATTTCATCATTAACTATTACATTATTTCTTTCTGAGTCTCTTTTTGCTTTCGGTGTTTCAATTTCTGCTACTTCTTCAGATAATATAAAGAATTCTATTTTATATGTTTTAGAAGTAAGTAATTTAACGGCATTCATTATTAAATCCTTATATCTATTTTCAAGAATGTCTTTGGTAAAATTATTAGGAACACCTAATTTAAAAGTATTATTATCTAAGGTCATAGGTTCTATACTTTTGATCCAAGTATTAAAACTAACTTCTGTAAGTTCGCCTTTTATTATATTTAAGGTTTTTTCCCAGAGATCTTTAATTTGGGTGTTCATGTTCTATCCTCCAGTTCAAATAAAAAAAAGTTTTTATGTAAAAACAAACAATGTATAAACAGAGTTATAAACAATAAAAAAATACATTATATGTTGTTGATAAATAACATTAAAAATATTCACATGTTAATAACTATGTTAACATTTTTAATAGCAATTAAGTTATTAACATTTATAAAAAAAAGTATTAACATATTAAATATGGAATAAATCTACTCGTATAGCTAAAAATAGATAAGTAAAAACAAGTTTTGTACAACATTATAGTAGTTATTCACAATTTTGTCCACAAGTTGTGAATAACTTTATTTATAAATAGGTTATGCACAGTTCTTTCTTATATAATATCAAAAAATAACAAGGTGTTCAAGAAGTTATCCACAAAAAAACATATAAATATAAAAAATATAAACAATAGTAATTAAAATGGTTATCTTGACATTAGCAGGTTGTGAATATATAATCTAATAGTAAAACCATAAATATGCGATTGAAATATGATTGTTATAATTTAAAGGTTCGAAGAAGGAGGTGTAGTAGATATGTTCATGACTTACCAGCCTAAAAAAAGACAAAGAAAGAAAGAGCACGGATTTAGAAAGAGAATGAAAACCGCTTCTGGTAGAAACGTTCTTCAAAGAAGAAGACAAAAAGGTAGAAAAAGATTGACAGCATAAGGGCCGCTAATGTGGCCTTTTTCTGCAATTTGCGGAAACGAGGGCGGCTAATGTGAAAATTGATGTTAAGAAATACAGAATTAGAAAGAATACTGAATTTAGAACAGTATATAGAAGAGGAAAATCTTTTTCTAACCTATTATTAGTATTATATATCTATAGAAATGGCAAAGATATTAATAGATGTGGAATATCTGTAAGTAAAAAGGTAGGAAAAAGTGTAACTAGAAGTAGAGTTAAAAGACTTATAGGGGAAAGCTATAGGCTTAATAATGAAGGATTAAAGACCGGATATGATTTAGTGTTTATTGCAAGGAATCCTTCTAATGGTAAGAATTATAAAGAAATAGAGAGTGCTTTAAAGAATTTGCTTAAGAAGGCAGGTTTGATTAACAATGAAAAAAATGCTAATACTGGGTATTAGAAGTTATAGAAAATATATATCACCTCTTAAGAGGCCTTGTTGTATATTTTACCCTACATGTTCTCAGTATACTTTAGAAGCCATTGAAAAATATGGAGCAATAAAAGGCTCCATTATGGGAATAAAGAGAATACTTAGATGTCATCCTTATAATAAGGGCGGCTTTGATCCAGTTAAATAACCACTTGGGAGGTTTTATATTTGAATTTAAAGTTTTTAAGTGATCCGCTTCAAAAGTTCTTTTTCTTTATACATAGTGGTATTCATACAGTTATACCAATAAATAATATATCATTTGGATTAACAATAATTGTTTTCACAGTTATAATAAGGATATTTTTGTTGCCTTTAAGCATTAAACAAACTAAATCAACGGCTAAAATGGGCGCAATTGGACCTGAAGTGAAGAAAGTTCAAGAGAAGTATAAAAAAGATCCACAAAAGTCTCAGCAAGAAGTAATGAAGCTTTATAAAGAAAATGGAGTAAATCCAATGGGTGGATGTTTACCAATGCTTATTCAAATGCCTATTTTATTTGCTTTATTTACTGTTTTTCAAAAATTAGATATGCAAGGTGCTGGCTTCTTATGGATGACGGATTTAACAAAAGCAGACCCTTATTATATATTACCAATATTGTCTACTGTTACAACATACTTTTCATCGAAACTTATGCAACCACCAGGTGGCGGTGCACCATCAAAGCAAACATCAACAATGAATACTGGAATGGCTATTATGATGGGATTTATGAGTCTTAAATTTCCTGGTGCATTAGTATTATATTGGGTAATAAATAACGTAGTTCAAGTGGTTCAAACACTAGTTATAAATAAAATGGAACTTGGAAAAACGGATCTTGCTAAAAAAACAATTTAACACAATAGCCTAATTTTGATATTGAGAAAGGCGGGTGTCTTACGGTATGAAGATTATAGAAACCATGGGAAAGAATGTAGAGGATGCAATCAATAATGCCTTGAAGGAATTAAAAGTTACAAGAGATAAAATAAAAGTAGAAACATTAGACGAAGGTAGTAAAGGATTTTTAAATATTATTGGTGTGAAACCTGCTAAAATTAGAGTTACAGTTAAAAGAGATAGTCTATATGAAGCTAAAAAGTTCTTAACGGAAGTATTGCAGTCTATGAGTATGAAAGCAGAAATAAATATTAGAGATGAAAATAATGAAATTAGGATTGACTTGATTGGACCTAATATGGGATTATTAATAGGATATAGAGGTGAGACATTAGATTCTCTTCAATATCTTGTAAGTTTAGTTGTAAACAAAAGTCATGATGAAGAGTATAAAAGAGTAATATTAGATACTGAAAATTATAGGGCAAAAAGAGAAGAAACACTAAAAAGACTTGCATCAAAAATTGCCTATAAGGTAAGGGTCAGTGGTAGAGTATTAAAACTTGAACCTATGAATCCTTATGAGAGAAGGATAATACACTCTACACTTCAAACTGATTCATATGTTTATACCTTTAGTGAAGGTGAAGAACCCTATAGAAGAGTTGTAGTTGATTTAAAGAAAGCCTAAGGGCTTTCTTTTTAAATTCACAAAACAAAGTGTAATATTAATTATATTCTTAAGATTCAAATTTATATTTTAAATATATTTCGGTAGTTAAACATTTTAAAGTACTAAATATAGCACCATTAGGTGATTATTTAAAATTGAATTTTACGAATAGCATTAAAAACACTTATTAAAAAGCTAATAAAAAACACAGAAACTGCCTTGATATAATATATTTAAAAAGGATATAATAAGAAATACGCATATAAATAGGAGGTCATATTTAATGAAAGAATTTGATACTATAGCTGCAATAGCAACTAGTATAGGTGAAAGTGGTATATCTATAATTAGAGTATCTGGTGATAAGTCTATAGATATAGTAAACAGTATATTTATAGGTAAAAATAATAGAAAGCTTCATGATTTTAAATCTTATACTATGAGATATGGCCATATTATTGATAAAAATGGTAGTAAACTTGATGAAGTTATTATTTCCTATATGAAAGGTCCTAAAAGTTTTACTGCAGAGGATACTATTGAGATAAATTGCCATGGTGGAGTAGTTGGCACTAATAGAATTTTGCAAGAAATTATTAGAGCCGGAGCAAGAATGGCAGAACCCGGAGAATTTACTAAAAGAGCCTTTTTAAATGGTAGAATTGACTTAAGTCAAGCGGAGGCAGTCATAGATATAATAAGAGCCAAGACAGAGCTCAGTATGAAGTCAGCTCTTTTGCAATCGGAAGGTTCAATTTCCAGGGAAATAAAAACAATAAGAAATAAGTTACTTAGCGTAATTGCCAGTATAGAGGTAACTGTTGATTATCCAGAAGAAGATATTGAAGAAGTAACCGCAGGAAAAGTACGTTACGACGTTACTTCAATATTAGGTGAGATAGATATACTACTGAGTACAGCTGATGAAGGAAAAATTCTAAGAGAAGGCTTAAGCACTGTAATAGTTGGAAAACCTAATGTAGGGAAATCATCACTTCTTAATGCTCTAGTTAAAGAAAAAAGAGCTATCGTTACAGAAGTACCAGGCACTACAAGGGATGCTATAGAAGAATATATAAGTATTGAAGGCATACCAGTTAAGATAGTAGACACTGCAGGAATTCGCGAAACTGAAGATATAGTTGAAAAAATAGGAGTACAAACATCTAAACAGAAAATAGATGAAGCAGATCTTGTTATCTTAATATTAGATTCAAGTATGACGCTAGCCCATGAAGATAAGGAAATTATAGAATATATAAAAGAAAAAAAATATATTGTTTTATTAAATAAAAGTGATTTAGGTGGTAAAATAGAGAAGAGTGAATTACAAGATTTAAAATCAAAATATATAACAAGCATTTCAGCAAAAACAGGAGAAGGACTAAATCTTGTCAAAGAACATATAAAAGATTTATTCTTTAATGGTGAAATTAAAACTGAAGGAGTGTTTGTTACAAATAATAGACATAAACAATCTTTAATAAGAGCAAAGGAAAATTTAGAATCATCACTAAATGCACTAGAATATACTTCAGCTATAGATTTAGCATCCATTGATATACGAAATGCATGGATGAATTTAGGTGAAATTACAGGCGAGGCGCTAGAAGAAGATATTATACATAAGATATTCTCAGAATTTTGTTTAGGAAAGTAGGGATAAATATGAAATATGTTGCAGGAGATTTTGATGTTGTAGTTATTGGTGCTGGTCATGCAGGGTGCGAGGCCGCGCTTGCAGCTGCAAGAATAGGATGTAAGACTTTATGTTGTGCTATAAACTTAGATAGCGTGGCTTTGATGCCATGTAATCCCAATATTGGTGGCACGGCTAAAGGACATTTAGTAAGGGAAATAGATGCTCTTGGTGGTGAAATGGGAGTAAATATTGATAATACATATATACAATCAAGAATGCTAAACACATCCAAAGGTCCCGCTGTGTTCTCACTCAGAGCTCAAGCGGATAAAAAAGCATATGGTCAAAGAATGAAAAGTGTATTAGAAGAACAAGAAAATCTACAATTAAGACAATTAGAAGTTGTATCTATTGACGCGCCCAATGGAAAAGTTAAAGGTGTTCTTACTAAAAATGGAGCTTATTTTACAACTAAGGCTATCGTTATAGCTTCTGGAACATATTTAAAATCCAAAGTTATAATAGGAGAGCTTAGTTATAATGAAGGTCCTAGTGGGCTTATTCCAGCTAATGAGCTTTCTAAATCACTAGATGAATTGGGAATAGAACTTCGAAGATTTAAAACTGGGACTCCAGCTAGAATAAATAGAAGGTCTGTGGACTTTTCTAAGATGGAAGAGCAAGCTGGTGATACAGAGGTAGTTCCATTTTCATTTATTAGTGGAGATATAAAAAGGGAGCAGCTATGTTGCTATCTAACTTATACAAATGAAAACACTCATAATGTAATTAGAAAAAATATTCATAGATCTCCCCTATATAATGGATCTATTAAAAGTACGGGTCCTAGGTATTGTCCTTCAATTGAGGACAAAGTAATGAGATTTGCAGACAAGGAAAGGCATCAAATATTTATTGAACCTGAAGGTGAGGACACACAGGAAATGTATGTTCAAGGTATGTCTAGTTCACTTCCTGAGGACGTTCAAGTTGAAGTGTTAAAAACAGTACCTGGACTTGAAAATGTTGAAATTATGAGAACTGCTTATGCAATAGAATATGATTGTATTAATTCAACGGATTTAAAACTCTCTCTAGAATTTAAAAATATTTGTGGATTATTTTCAGCAGGACAAATAAATGGTAGTTCGGGATATGAAGAAGCTGCTGCGCAAGGTCTTATAGCAGGAATTAATGCTGCACTTTATACTGAAAATAAGGATCCCCTAATATTAAAAAGATCTGATGCATATATAGGTGTTTTAATAGATGATTTAGTCACCAAGGGTACAAATGAACCATATAGGATGATGACTTCAAGAGCAGAGTATAGATTGCTACTAAGACAAGATAACGCTGATTTAAGGTTAACTGAAATAGGATATACTGTAGGCCTAGTTAAAGAACAAAGATATGAAATATTCGAGAAAAAGAAAATGCAAATAGAAGAGGAAATCCAAAGAATAAAACATCTTCAAATTACAAATAAAAAAGAAATTGAGGAATTCTTAATTTCTTGTAGTTCTACTCCACTGAAAAAGCCTATTAGTTTATATGAGCTTATAAAAAGACCGGAGCTTGATTATTATATAGTTGAAAAACTTGATGTGGCAAGGCCACAGTTAAATAAATATATACAACAGCAAGTTAATATTGTGTCAAAATATGAAGGTTATATCCAAAAACAATTAGACCAAATTCACCAATTTAAGAAGTTTGAAAACAAAATTATATCAAAAGATATAAATTATGACAATATAAAAGGGTTAAGGATAGAGGCTATGCAAAAATTAGGTAAAATTAAACCTGAAAGTATAGGTCAAGCTTCAAGGATATCTGGAGTATCACCTGCAGATATGTCTGTTCTAATGATATATCTTGAGCAACAGAATAGACTTAACAACAGTTCAGAAGGAAAAGCTACCACGTAATTAAGTAATTTGGAGGTGAAGAATGAAATACTTTGATATATTGAATGAATCTAGTAATAATGAAGGACTTGAATTTAATGAAAAAAAGTATGGGCAATTTATGAAATATAAAGATCTTATAAAGGAATGGAATGAAAAAGTAAATTTAACTGCTATAAAAGAAGATGAGGAAATAGTAAAAAAACATTTTATTGATTCTATGAAAGTTTTTAAGTTTCAGGAACTTAAAAATGCAAAAAATGTTATAGATATTGGAACTGGAGGAGGATTTCCAGGTATTCCTATGAAAATAATAAAGCCTGAAATAAATATAGTTTTATTAGATTCATTAAATAAGAGAATCAAATTTTTAAATGAAGTAATTAGGGAACTGCAATTAGAAAATATTAAAGCTATTCATGGCAGAGCAGAAGATTTTGCACAAGAGGTGCAATATAGAGAAAAATTCGATGTAGCGGTTTCAAGAGCTGTTGCTAATTTAACAGTACTCAGTGAATTTTGTTTACCATATGTAAAAGTGGGTGGATATTTCGTTGCAATGAAGGGACCTGCAGTTGAAGAAGAAATTAAGTGTTCAAAAAACGCAATTAGAATGTTAGGTGGACGTATAGAACATATAGAAAAGGTGCAAATAGAGGGCAGTGATTTTAACCATAATTTGGTAATAATAAGCAAAATCTCAGGCACCCATAAGAAGTATCCTAGAAAAGCAGGTATGGTTACTAAAAATCCACTATTATAATGTAATAATTTGTCGTACGAAAATTATGTAAAAAAGAAGGAAATAAGAAAAAAATAGAGAATTGTTAATAAAAGGAAAAAGGAAAAACTTAAGGATGGTATATTATGCAAAATGATGTAAAATATGTGTCTATAGAATTAATATCACCAAATGTTTATCAGCCTAGAAAGCATTTCAATGAAGAAACTATTGGAGAGCTTTCGCAATCAATAAAAGCTTACGGAATAATTCAACCACTAACAGTTAGAAAAAGTGGGGAAACAAGATATGAGTTAGTAGCGGGAGAAAGAAGGCTTAGAGCCGCAAAAAAAATAGGACTCCAGCAAGTCCCAGTAATTATTATAGATATTACAGATAAAGATTCTGCAGCAATTGCGCTACTAGAAAATTTACAAAGAGAAGATTTGAATTTTTTTGAAGAAGCATCAGCTTATTATAATCTTATTCAAGATCATTCTTATACACAAGAGCAATTAGCACAGATAATAGGAAAAAAACAATCAACCATTGCTAATAAATTAAGGTTATTAAAATTGGACAAGGAAATAACAAATAGCTTAGTAGAAAATAAGCTTACAGAGAGACATGCTAGAGCACTGCTCAAATTAACTGATATAAATATTCAAAAAAAAGTACTTAAAATAATAGTTGATAAATCACTCAATGTTAAAAATACAGAAGAGCTTATAGAAAAGGAATTATTGAAGCTATGTAGAGATGAAGTAGCTGCTGATGGAAAGAAAAAAATTAAGGGAATCTTTGCACCTAGAGTATATATAAATACTATTAAACAAGTTTTTGATAAATATGGGATAAATGCTGAATATAAATCTAGAGAATTAGAAGATAGTATTGAAGTAACAATAAGAATACCTAAGAAATAGATTGTAAAAAACGGAATGTTTCACGTGAAACATTCTGTTTTTTTATTTTTTTTTAAAATATTGAAAATAATACTATTAAAATATTTAACATAAATATATAATAAACTATATAGTAAAATTATATGAAAACGAAAATATTATGAAGGGTAGGTGTAGTCATGGAAACCATATGTATTTTTAATCAAAAGGGAGGAGTAGGTAAAACTACTACGAATATAAACTTATGTTCTTATTTAGCATTGCAAGGGAAAAAGATTTTAACAATAGACATTGATCCTCAGGGAAATACTACTAGTGGATTAGGATTTGACAAGAAAAAAATAAATTTATCAATATATGATTTATTAACATCGGATATTTCCATAAGAGATACTATAAAAGAGTGTGAGCTAATAAATAATTTGTATATAGTACCATCAAAGATGGAGCTTGCAGGTGCAGAAGTAGAATTGATAAATATAAGTAACCGTGAAAATATACTAAAAGAAAAACTTAAAGAAATTGAAGGTGAATTTGATTATATTTTTATTGACTGTCCACCTTCACTGGGGATTTTAACTATAAACGCCCTTACGGCTGCCACTAGTGTGTTGACACCTATTCAATGTGAATTTTATGCTTTAGAAGGTGTTGGACAATTAGTAAATACTATTGGATTAGTTAAAAAAAATCTTAATAAAAAATTAGAAATTAAGGGTGTAATTCTTAGTATGTATGATAACAGGACTAAATTATGCAATGAAGTTGTATCAGAGGTGAAAAAATATTTCAATGATAAGGTGTATAAAACCACAATTCCTAGAAACATAAGACTCGCTGAAGCACCAAGCTTTGGACTTCCAATTATGTTGTATGATGATAAATGTAAGGGTGCTGAAGCTTACGAAGAATTAGCAAATGAATTTTTAGAAAGACAAGGGAGATGATATACATTGAACAAAAAATTTGGATTAGGTAAGGGCCTGGGAGCTTTAATACCAGAAGAAGAAATTATAGAGGATGGTTCAACAGTGCTTAAAATATCTATGAATATGATTAAAGCTAATAAAGATCAACCAAGAAAAAGCTTTGATCCTGAAAAAATTTCTGAATTAGCGCAATCCATAAAAGAACATGGAGTGATTCAGCCTATTATATTGAACAAAGAAGGAGATACATATATAGTTATAGCAGGTGAAAGAAGGTTCAGAGCAGCTAAAAGTATTGGACTTGTGGAAATACCTGCGATTATAATGAACATAGACAATAAAGAAGTATTAGAAATATCATTAATAGAAAATATTCAAAGAGAGGACTTAAATCCTATTGAAGAAGCTCTAGCTTATAAAAGACTATTAGTAGATTTTAATCTTACTCAAGAAGAAATAAGTAAGAAGGTATGTAAATCAAGAACAGCTATAACAAATTGCATGAGATTATTAAATCTGGATGAAAGAGTTCAAGATTACATAATAGATGAAGTTATATCTGAGGGTCATGGAAGGGCTATACTAGGCTTAAGTGACAAGGAAATTCAATATGGAATTGCTCAAATGGTCATAGATGACAGTCTTAACGTGAGAGAGACTGAAAGGCTAGTAAAAAACTTCGGAAATGTAAAAAAAGAAAAAGTAATTAAAAGTCAAAATAATATATATTATAAAGACATAATGAATAAATTAGAAAATAGATTTGGTACTAAAGTTTTTATAAATTCTAAAAATAAAAATAAGGGTAAAATAGAAATAGAATATTACTCAGAAGAGGATTTTGAAAGAATTTTAGAAGTTTTTAATATATAATGTTTCACGTGAAACATAATGGAGAGGAAGTTATTAGTAATGCAAAGTATATTAAATTTAATAAATAGTACACACATATATATAACATTAGCACTTATTATGCTTGTACTTATATTAATCATAATAATTATAATGACATATGCATCTTTAAATAAGTTAGAGAATAAGTACAGAAAATTAATGAGAGGTGTAAACAACAAAAATTTAGAAGATATGGTTATATCCTATTTGGATAAAATAGATGGGGTTAAAGAAGAAAATAAGGTTATGAAACAAATGTATGAAGAAATAAATGGACAACTAAAAACTTGTGTTCAAAAAACCTCAATGGTAAGATATAAGGCATTTGATGATGTTGGGAGTGATTTAAGTTTCTCTATAGCACTCTTAGATGGAAATAATAATGGTGCTATATTAACAAGTATTTATGGTAGAAACGAGAGTACAACTTACGCTAAACCCATAGATAAAGGAATATCTAGATATGATTTATCCGGGGAAGAAAATAAGGTGTTACAAGAAGCTATTAGTTCATAAAATAAATATAATAAAAAATCTTTTTTGTGGCACACTAAAAACAAAGGGGTTTTTTATGGTAATATGTATTTCAGAGGAACTTAAATATTTACAGGATGAACTAGTTAAGAGGGGATATACTGTGATAAATAATAGAGATAATAATACCTATTGTGATGCAATAATATGTAAACTTAAAGATGGTGGCCTTATAAATCTAAATATGCAAAATAATATACGAAGAGAAGGAACCTTAATTATTGATAGTGGAAGCAAAACTATTGATGAAATAGAATATATTTTATGTAACAGAGTATGTAGTTCATTATTTTAAAAAAACAAATATAATATCTTAAGATGTTGTTAAAACGTTCTTTTGATTTTATATTTGTTTTTTTATTTTAAAAATAAAATTGCATCTTTGACTCCATAATTACTTTTATATAATTGAATTAACCTTCAACATCTTTTATGTTGAAATCATCATAAATGGAATTGAATTTTCTTCCTCCTATAGTTTTGAGTACTGAATGATATAAACCATTTGCAATAGCATCAGCAAGCATCATAACTGTATATAATCTCGTGTTTTGAAGAACCATAAATTCAAAGGCTCCAGATATATTTACAACTCCAGTTATGCTTAAATCACCTACTTTAGGTAAATCTTTATTCATAGCGGCACCAGGGCTCAATGGTTTTTCCTCAACAATAATTTTTCCTACATTTTGTAAACTTCCAAGACAAGCATCAATTGCTATAATGTAAGGGTTAGTATAGGTATAGTTAATTTCATCAATTGTTTCACATAAATTTTTTGCATGCACAGGACACTCAAGACTACCATAAATATGAATTTTATTTCTAACTAAAAATTTAAGCTTATTTCCAACTAATGGTCCTAAACTATCACCAGTTGATCTGTCGGTTCCAATACATAAAACAACAATAGGACGTGAGCATTTAGCTATGGGAAAAATATATTGACTTATAATATCTCTTAACTTAAAAGTACAATCACGGGACATAGAATCTAAAATAACTTTATCTACCATATAAAAACCTCCTATTTGGATTTTATCCATGTAGGAGGTTTTTTATTCTATAAAACTTCAACTTTTTTCAATATATTGTAAAACACTAGTAAAAACATACAAAACAACATGCCCATAAGACCATTTGCTTTTAATCCTATAAATATAGAAGCAAGAACTGCCACAGGATTAATACCTAGTGATGATGACACTATTTTAGGTTCTATAATTTGCCTTACTATGGTTATTACTATATAAGATATCAGAAGTCCTAGTGCAGAAACATAATTACTAGATAAAAAGAAAATTATTATTAGTGGAATGTATATAGCTCCTATACCGAAAATGGGAAGTAAATCAAATATTCCACATAATATACTTAGTGTTACGGCATACTTAACTTTGAAAACTAAAAAAACAACTAATGTTTCTAAAAATGTTATAGTTATTATAAGTAAGTAAGATAGCAAATAGTTTTTAAACATTTTTTTTGATTCATCAAATATATAATGTACTCTATCTTCATTTTTTCTAGGAATTAAATCAAATATTTTTTTTGTGGAAGATGATAAATCTTTTGTGAAAAAATATGTTGTAAGTAAAGTAAATAATAAAACCATTAAAGTATAGGGTATAGTAGACATAAAACCTAGAGTTAGCGAGAAAATTTTTGTAGACGCATCCATACTAAAATTTAGGGTTTTGGTTATATAGTTACTAATATTCGATTCAATATTACTAAGAATGCTTGGATCTAAATTTTTATAATAATTTTGTAAATTTCCAAAATATTGAAGAATGTTATTTTTGTTAAGAGAAAAGTATGATTGGGTATTTTTAACTAATTGAATTGTTTCTGAAGTTATTGTGGCGATAATTAAAGATAATAATATGACAATTATAGTAAAAAATATGGTAGTAGTAAATAATGAAGCCAAAGTGTTTTTAATTTTGAATTTTCTCATCAAAAACTTTGTCGGTATCTTAAGGAGTGAAGCTAAAATAAGAGCTAATACAAAAGGGAGTGTATAACCTATAGTCCCAAAAAATATTACAAAAACAAAGGTATACAAAATAAAAAACACAGCTAACTTATCAATTTTTTTTAGAATATTATCCATTTGAATATATCACACCTTTCTAATAATAGTATTGAGAGCATTAAGAGTATAATTAATGTCTTTAATATCGTTAAAAGGTCCAATTCCAAATCTTAAGCTACCCGTTGGATATGTACCAATGGTTTCGTGTGCAAGAGGTGCACAGTGAAGACCAGTTCTTGTTGTAATTCCATATTCAGTATCTAGGATAAATCCTAATTCTGAATTGTCGATTTTTGTAGAATTAACGGAGATAGTAGCAGTTCTTTTAGTTTTATCTCTACAACCATAAACTTCAATAGAATTTATATTTAATAACCCATTTATAAAATTTTCACACAAATATTCTTCATGCTCACGAATAGAATCTATGCCACGGTCATTAATAAAATTAATAGCTGATAGAAGACCTGCTACACCTGGGCCATTTAAAGTCCCACTTTCGAATTTGTCAGGTAAAAAATCTGGTTGAAGAATACTAGAGGAAAGACTACCAGTACCACCTTCTATAAACGTAGTACATTGTGCATTTAAATTATCATCAATTAAAAAACCACCTATACCTTGAGGTCCGAGTAGGCTTTTATGACCTGTAAAGGCTAGTGCATTACAATTTAATTTATAGAAATCTAAAGGCAAAACTCCGGCAGTTTGGGCAGCATCTATAACAAAATAAATACCCTTGTCTTTGCATATTTTACCTATAGCTTCTAATGGTTGAATTGTTCCAATAATATTAGAGGCATGAGACAGAACAACTAATTTTGTATTAGGTTTAAGTGCTTTTATAAAATCATCAATATTTATGAATCCTTCTTTTGAACAAGGAATGATATCTAGTTCTATAATGCCCTTTTGAGAAAGAGAGTTTAAAGGTCTTAAAGTAGCATTGTGATCCATTGAGGAGGTTATTACATGCCAGCCTTCCTTTACAACGGACTTTATGATGGTATTTAATGAAGTTGTAATATTTGGCGTAAAAATTACATTTTCAACTTTATCAAAGTGAAAAAAATCCATTAATGCATATCTACAATTTAAAATAACTTTATTTCCTGCAAGGGTTGCAGTGGATGCACCTCTTCCTGGATTTGTGCCTATGTTTGTCATATAATTCATCATTGATTGGTACACTTCCGATGGTTTTGGAAATGTAGTGGCTGCGTTATCTAAATATATTTTCATGGTTTCCTCCAATTTTAGAAAAATAAAGTAATCAGTACTATTACTACATTTTATAGAGAATGCAGCATCTATTAATATTATCAATAGCAAGTTAAATTTTGTTTTGATATAATTAAAACTATAAATAGTTTATACTAGTATTAGTTTAAAAACAAAATATAAATTTTTAATATGAAAAAAAACTAAAGATTGTTACATTATAAGTACTTATTTTAAATTAATACATACTACAATATTATAATATAAAGTTCTTTAAATGTATATGTTATCAATAGTTTTAACGAGAAAGGGGTGTGGCGGTTTTAGGTTAGTTTTCTATATAAATTAATTTAAAACTCAAATAATATGAATAATATAATAGATTGTAAGGGGTTATTATGTCCAATTCCCGTGGTTAACACAAAGAAATATTTTGATTCAATTGAAAGTGGAGAAAGTACAGTTATTGTGGATAATTTAGTTGCTAAAAACAATATAGTAAAACTAGCTGTTGGTAGTGGGTATAAGAATATTGTAGAAGAAAAAGATGAATTATATTTTATTAAAATAACTAAAGATAAATGTGAAGTAGCAAATGTACAAATAAGTAAAAATAAGAAATTTACATTATTAGTATCTACTGATAAGTTAGGACTTGGGGATGATGAACTGGGAGCTATACTTATGAAAAGCTATATATTTGCATTATCAGAAGCAGATACAATACCTAATGATATACTTTTTATTAATGGAGGAGTAAAACTTACCACATCGGATTCCCCGGTACTTGATAGCTTAAAGAAATTAATTAGTAGAGGAACCAATATATTAGTTTGCGGAGTTTGTCTTGATTTTTATAATATAAAGGATAAGCTTTCTGTTGGAGAAATATCTAACATGTACACTATTGTTCAATTAATGAATAATGCAGACAATACTATAAAACTTTAGAGTATAGGGTAGGGTGAAAAACATTGAATAAATATTATATAGTAACATTTCAAAATACACATGAAGCTATGAAAGCAGAAAGAGAAACTATAAATAAGAAGATAAAGGTAGTAGTTATTCCTACACCTACCTATATAACTAGAAGTTGCGGGATTAGTTTAAAAGTAGAAGAAGAAAATATTCAAAATATAATTAAACTTATAGATTCAGAAAACATAAAAGTAAAAGAAATTTTTGTTCGAGATGGAGAAAATGTAAAAGTTATGAAAATGTAGAAGGTGGGATGCATAGTGAAGGTATTTAATTTGGGGGATATTGTTGAAATGAAAAAAATACACCCTTGTGGCAGCAAGAACTGGGAAATTGTTAGGTTGGGTGCAGATATTAAAATAAAATGTTTGGGTTGTGGAAGGATAGTTATGCTTCCAAGAATCAAATTTGATTCGGGAGTAAAGAAAATTATAAAAGAAAATATAATCACAGAAAAATAATAACTTGATTTTTGCATAATTAAGTGATATAATCTATTCTTGTAATCCCTGCTGTGCAATGCGCAGCCGTTAGTCCGAGGGGAGGAGGTGAAATTAATGAGAAAGTATGAAACTATATTCATATTACATCCATCATTAGACGAAGAAGCTGTTAAAGCTAACGTTGAAAAGTTTAAAGGTGTAATAGAAAATAATGGTGGAGTTATTGAAAATGTTGATGCATGGGGTAAAAGAAAATTAGCCTATGAAATACAAAAGGTTGGTGAAGGCCACTATACATTAATCAATTTCAATTCAAATCCAGAATTACCGAAAGAATTAGATAGAGTATTTAGAATCACTGACAGTGTTATAAGACATATCATAATAAATCCAGAAAAATAGGTGGTGCTTTTATGAATAAAGTTGTTTTAGTTGGTAGATTAACAAAAGATCCTGAGTTAAAATTTGCTCAAGGAACAGGAACAGCTGTAGCCACTTTTACTGTAGCCGTTAATAGAAGATTTAAGCGAGAAGGTCAACCAGAGGCTGATTTTATACCAGTAGTTGTATTTGGCAAGCCAGCGGAAGCTACTGCTAATTATATGAGTAAAGGTAAACTTTTAAGCGTTTCTGGAAGCATTCAAACTAGAAATTATGATGCTAAAGACGGAACTAAAAGATATGTTACTGAAGTGATTGCTGATGAAGTTGACTTCCTTGAATGGGGAGACAAAAAATCATCGGCAGCGAATACTAATCAAGGTGGCTATAATGGCGAATCAAATGCTGGGTCTAAAGATTTTGGCAGTGCTAGCGATATAACACCAATTGATGATGGAGATATTCCATTCTAATATTAGGTAAGGAGGAAAAAAAACAATGGCTATGAACGAGCGTAAAAGAAGCAGTGGCGGAAGTGCTGCTGGTGGAAATAGAAAGAGAATGAAAAGAAAAGTTTGTGCTTTTTGTATGGATAAAGCAACTGCAATTGACTATAAAGACATAAACAAATTGAGAAAGTATGTTACAGAAAGAGGAAAGATTCTTCCTAGAAGAATTTCTGGAAACTGTGCAAAACATCAAAGAATGCTTACTGTATCTATCAAGAGAGCAAGAAATATAGCATTATTACCATTTACTACTGAATAGTAAATGACTGAAAGCAGCGCCTTACGGTAGCTGCTTTTATTTTTTCAAAATAATAGCAGTGATTTTAATGAATAATGGAAATATAAATATAAAAATATATATGATTTAGTGTGATTTGTAGTATAATTGTAGTTACAATCCATAAAATGTAAACGTTAAAAACAATTAAATAGTAGATTACCTATTACAGATTATATATTACATATATATAAATAAACTTTAGTTGCATAATAATAGAAAAATAACTAAAATAGAGTTATAAGCATAAGCCTACAGAGGGAGATGATATACTATGAAAAGAGATGATTTTAATATAATGTCTAATGTTAAGCTAATTGAAAGTTTGAAGGCTGAGCTACTATGTATAATAGGTGATTTCTTCAAATTACTAAGTAAAGGAAGCAATGTTGCTCAAGACGCTATACTAGATTGCATTTCAGGGGCAATAATACTTTTATATATATTAGGTGAAAGGCTAGGATACTCCAATGTAGCTGTGGATGAAAGTATGAAAAAGAAACTAAAGGTGGGAATAGTTGAAGGCGATAACATCGAAAAGGATGGAAAAGATCTAAGTAGGCTATATATACACATAAAAGGAAGATAAATAATGGAGGAAAAAATGAAGAAAAACGATTATAGTACAAGGGCAATAGTAGAGGCTTCACTTATATCTGTTATAATTTCAATAATAATGATTATAATAGGATACTTGCCCATTGTATCATTTATAGGAATATTAATATTACCAATTCCGGTGGCAATACTTTATATAAGGCATAACTGCAAAATAACAATCACGGCTATTGTACTCAGTATAATTTTAACTTCCTTAGTCTTTAATCCAATAATAGCAATACGATCAGCTATAACTTGCAGTTTTGTTGGTATTGCTCTTGGTTATTGTGTTAAGAAAAATAAAAGTTCATCTATAACACTATTATTTTTAGCTATTGGTTCTGCAATATCTAATACATTAACCATAGCTTTTTCTATGTTGTTTATAGAAAAAGTAAGTTTTATGAATTTTATTACTAATCAATTAGGGTTTTTCAAGCAAAGCATGAAGGTATCCTTGGATCAATTAAAAACGACTTATCTACAAGTGGGAATAACGCCAAAACAGTTGAAGTTTTTAGATGAAAACTATGAAATGATAAAAAAAATGGATGTTATGCTAATTTTGGTAGTAATACCAGCAACTATTTTTATTTTATCACTTATATCAGCTTATTTGAATTATATAATATCTAGATCAATATTAAATAAACTAAACTTTAAAATGCAGGAGGTATTACCTTTTAGTAAAGTTTATGTTTCTAACATAGTAGGAGCTATATTAATAGGCACAGTATGTATAGGAATAATACTTTCGGCAAAAAAAGTAACTGGCGGGGATTATATACTAAATGCCTCGGAGATTCTTGTGCAGTATGTATTTATTATAAATGGCCTGGCGGCAAGTACATATTTTTTAAGAGTTAAAAGAAATTTATCGAAGATTGTAGTAGTACTAATTATAGGGTTAACAACACTTTCGTCTCTAGGTAATATTTACTTTTCAATAGGACTCATGGAAATGGCTTTTGACTTTAGAAGGCTTGATCCATACAGAATTAAAAGAAAATAATGGGGGCGAATTATGGATAATAAATATAATTATTTTAATGTTAATAATAAAATATACATGGTGACCATGGCCCTATTTATATGTATAATATTTTATTATGGACACATTGAAGTGGGACTACTAACACTAGGACTATACGCCATATTAGTAGTGTACAATATTTACAATTCAAAGATTAAAAAGAGTGAGTGGAAAAAGTTTATTGAAAATTTTTCCTCTAAACTTGATATAGCAACTACAAGCACTTTAGTAAAGCTTCCTTTCCCATTAATAATTATAGGTTATATGGGAAACATTTTGTGGTACAATCAAAGTGTAACTATAATGCTTGAAGGGGAAGATCTTTTAAATAAAAATATTAGAGATATAATTAAGGATTTGCCTTTGAAACAAGTTTTAGAGGGCAAGAAGAATATATTTCCAAACATTAAGATAAAAGATAACTGCTATGAAATTTATACTAATATTGTGGATACAAACGAAAATAAAAATGTTAAAGATAAGATTATGCTTTTATATTTTTATGATATAACAGAGAAAAATAATATAATTGAAGGCATTAACGATAACCGAGAAAGTGTTATGCTAGTCGAGGTTGATAATCTTGATGATGTTGTTAAAACTACAGAAGAAGATAAGGCTCCACTACTCGTAGCTGATATTGAGCGGACAATAAATAGCTATGGACAGAGTGTAAATGCCATAGTAAAAAAATATACATCAAATAAATATGTTATTATTGTTCAAGATAAGTATATTGAAAAAGAAATAGAAAAGAAATTTGATATACTAGATAGTGTTCGCGAAATAAGTAATGGTAACAAACTTGCAGTTACTTTAAGTATAGGAATAGGTAGGGGAGAAGATACACCACTTAAAAACTATGAATTTGCTGCTTCTGCGAAAGAACTTGCCTTAGGTCGAGGCGGTGATCAGGCAGTAGTAAAAAAAGGTGATAAATTATCCTTTTTTGGAGGAAAAACAAAAGAAGTTGAGAAAAGAACTAAGGTTCGCGCAAGGGTTATTGCTCATGCATTAATGGATTTAGTAAATGAAAGCGATACAATTTTTATTATGGGACACAAGAATCCTGATGCTGATTGTTTAGGATCTGCAATAGGTTTATATAGCGTTATAAAAAGCTTAAATAAAGAATGTTATATTATTCTTGAAGGAATAAGTAGTGGTATAAAAAGCATGATGGATATATTACTGGAAGATGAAGAATACAAAAACACTTTTATATCCAGTGAAAAATTTAAAAGTGTTAAAAATTCTAATAATCTGCTTATAATAGTAGATGTTCATAATGAAAGCTATGTACTAAATTTAGAAATAGTTAAAGATGTGGAAAAAGTAGTTATAATTGACCATCATAGAAAATCACAAGATTTTATACAAGGAGCGGTGCTAAGTTATATGGAAACTTATGCTTCTTCCACTGCTGAGCTAGTTACTGAGATGCTTCAATATATGGTAGATAAGCCAAGGCTTAAGCATATAGAAGCAGTGTGCCTTTTAGCGGGCATATGTGTGGATACAAAGAATTTCTATTTTAAAACAGGAGTTAGGACCTTTGAAGCCGCTGCCTTTTTAAGGCGTCATGGTGCGGATACTATGGACGTTAAAAAAATGTTTTCTGATGATTTAAATGTTTATTTAAAAAGAGCTGATATTATAAGATCAGCAAAAGTTGAAAATGAAATTGCTATAGCCGTTTGTTCCCAGGAAATAGATGATACAGTACTCGCAGCTCAAGCAGCGGATGAGCTTCTAAATATTACTGGTATTGAAGCTTCATTTGTTATTGTTAAAATAGGAGATGAAGTATTTGTTAGCGGAAGGTCTCTTGGTAAAATTAATGTACAGTTAATACTCGAGACATTAGGCGGGGGTGGACACATGACTATGGCTGGTACAAAATTTACTTCGCTGAAACTTGAAGAAGTAGTAGTGAAATTAAATGAAGCGATAGATGAATACTTAAGGGAAGGTGAAAAATAATGAAAGTTATATTATTAAAAGATATTAAAAGTGTAGGTAAAAAGGGAGATGTGGTTAACGCCGCGGATGGATATGCAAGGAATTTTTTATTTCCTAGGAAATTGGCGGAGGAAGCTTCTGACTCAAATATGCACATATTAAATAAAAAGAATGAAAATGAAAGAAAAAAGAAAACCGCTGAGATTGAAGAAGCACAGAAAACAGCTAATGAGCTTAAAGATAAAGTTGTAAAAATAATTGGCAAAGCTGGAGAAAATGGAAAACTTTTTGGTGCAATTACAAATAAAGATATAGCAACAGCCTTAAACAAACAGTGTAATTTAGATATTGATAAAAAGAAAATTGTAACAGATACAATAAAATTATTAGGAACTTATGAAGTAGAAGTTAAAGTATACCCAGAAATATCTACTAAGATAAAAGTTCTTGTTTGTGAGGAATAATCATATAAAAAGAAGGGAGGAAACGCTTTAGTAAATAAATTGATAAGTTATCTATTAAAGCGAATTGAATTTGAAGACATTACTTGTTAATAAGATGGGAGAACCCATTGCAAAAGATACCTTACCACTAGATACACAAATTGACGTTTTATATGAAATAATGAGAAATGTAATAGATGACAGCAGTATAAAGGCTAAAACTGTAAAATTCAAACTCCAAAAGTATATAAAAAGCAAAGATATATATAAGAGATTATATGCACTAAATAAAATTATCAGTGATGGTAAGGGTATAGATATAGTACCCAACCAAATAAATATTCATGAGGTGTTGGATAACACTAATGAGTGGCTTACTGAAGAAATAGCTAAAAGATATGTGCAGAATAAGATCGAAACTGAAGTAGAAAAGAATCTAATGGAAAAGCAAGATAAGTATATTGATGAGGTAAGACTTAGCATAATCAAGAAACAAAAGGGTCCTGAAAATGCTAAAACCCTTAAAAAATATGCGGATCTAGAATTACTTGATAGCAGAAAACTCACGAAAAATATACAAGCTATGTTAAGACCAGAGAGTTTTAGTGAAATAGTTGGGCAAGAAAGAGCTATAAAATCACTGTTATCTAAAATGGCATCGCCATATCCTCAACATATTATTCTCTATGGTCCACCAGGAGTGGGAAAGACTACTGCAGCTAGGCTTGCTCTTGAGGAAGCTAAAAAGTTAAGTTACACCATTTATGATAAAGATGCTAAATTTGTAGAAGTTGATGGGACAACACTAAGATGGGATCCAAGAGAAATAACAAATCCTCTACTCGGATCTGTTCATGATCCAATATATCAAGGAAGTAAAAGAGATTTGGCTGAAACTGGAATTCCTGAACCCAAAACAGGTCTTGTAACCCAGGCTCACGGAGGAATACTATTTATAGATGAAATAGGAGAACTTGATAATATACTTCAAAACAAACTGCTTAAAGTGCTAGAAGATAAAAGAGTTGAGTTTTCATCATCTTATTATGACCCTGAAGATGAAAACACACCTAAATATATAAAATATTTATTTGATAAAGGTGCTCCAGCAGATTTTGTTTTAATAGGAGCTACTACTCGGGAACCATCAGAAATAAACCCTGCATTAAGATCAAGATGTACTGAAGTTTATTTCGAACCATTAACGGCTAAAGATATTGAAACTATAGTAGTAAATGCTGCCAAAAAATTAAAAGTTGAAGTGGCAGATGGGGTTGCAGAGACTATTAGTAGATACACAATTGAGGGAAGAAAAGCTGTAAATATTTTAGCGGATGCTTATGGATATGTATTGCATAATAGAGAATCGATGAAAAGTTCTAAAATTAAAATTGAAATTAAGGACTTGTTAGATGTTATATCTATAAGTAGATTAACACCTTATGAGGAATTAGATAATAAAGTAAAATTTGAAGTTGGTCACATATATGGACTTGGCGTATCAGGGTACATAGGATCAACTATAGAAATAGAAACATCAGTATTTGAGGCTAAGGAAAAGGGTAAAGGACAAGTAAGATTTAATGATACTGCTGGAAGTATGGCTAAGGACTCTGTATTTAATGCTGCCTCAGTAATAAGAAAAACAACCAATAAAGATATTAAAGATTATGATATACATGTAAATATAGTAGGTGGAGGTAAAATAGATGGACCATCGGCTGGAGCAGCTATAACTGTATGTATAATTAGTTCGCTTTTAGATAAACCTTTAAGGCAGGATATTGCAGTAACTGGAGAGATATCTCTTCGAGGTATTATAAAACCAGTAGGGGGCATATTCGAAAAGATTTATGGAGCAAGAAGAAAAGGAATTAAGATGGTGATAGTTCCTAAAGATAATGAAAAGGAAGTACCTATTGATCTTGTGGATATTAAGACAAAAGCAATATCAACCATTGAAGAATTAATGAAAATAGTCTTCGTATAAAAATATAAATAACTATAATTAATGGCCCTGTTAAATCACCACCTTCGAAGCTGCTTAACATCTTCGTTGCTGCAATTTTAGCAGGGCATAAACATTACTTTAGGAGAGATGAAAAAAATGGATACACCTCTTAGAAGTCTGCCTTATAACTTAGAAGCAGAACAATCAGTAATTGGATCAATGCTAATAGATAAAACCGCCATATCAAGAGTAGTGGAGGTTTTAATAGGCGATGATTTTTACAGAGATTCTCATAAAGTTATATTTAACGCTATTTTTGATTTATATCAAAAGGACACACCTATTGACATGATTACACTACTCGAGCATTTACGCTCTTCTGAAAAGTTAGAAGCTTCAGGAGGAATTACTTATATTACAGAAATAAGTAACTCAATACCTTCTACTGCTAATTTAAGTTCTTATATAAAAATTGTAGATGATAAATCTATTTTAAGAAAACTTATTAGAGCTTCTACGGAAATTATGGAAAATTGTTATAACAAGCAGGATGATGTAGAAGCAGTAATGGATCTTGCAGAGCAAAAAGTCTTTAATATAGCAGAGAGAAAGAATACAAGTGACTTTGAACCAATGAATACTGTACTAGAGAGAGGCTTTTTAGAAATAGAAAGAATCTTTAATAATAAAGGAGAAACAACAGGAATATCTAGTGGTTTCCCAGAACTTGATGAAAAAACAGCTGGATTTCAAAAGGGAGATATGATTCTTATTGCTGCAAGGCCTTCTATGGGTAAAACTACTTTCGCACTAAATTTAGCTGAGTATGCAGCACTTAGGGGCGGAAAAAGCGTAGCCATATTTTCACTGGAAATGTCTAAGGAGCAACTTTCCTATAAATTACTTTGTTCAGAAGCAAATGTTGACATGTCAAAGCTTAGACATGGTAGTTTAGAAGATAGGGATTGGGAAAACATAGCGAAAGCCTCCGGTCCCCTAGCTGCTGCTAAAATATTCATTGATGATACAGCAGGAACATCTGTTATGGATATGCGTTCAAAATGTAGAAAACTTAAAATGGAGCACGGTATAGACATGATAGTTATAGACTATCTTCAACTTATGTCTGGTAGCAATACAGAAAGTAGACAACAAGAAGTATCAGAAATATCAAGATCTATTAAAGCTCTTGCAAAAGAGATGGAATGTCCAGTTATTGCACTATCACAGCTATCTCGTGCTCCAGAGCAAAGAGCTGACCATAGGCCTATGCTATCTGACCTTAGAGAGTCAGGGTCTATTGAGCAGGATGCTGACGTTGTTATGTTCTTATATAGAGATGAGTATTATGATGCTGAAACAGAAGATAAAAATATAGCAGAATGTATAATTGCAAAACAAAGGAATGGTCCTGTAGGCACAGTAAGGCTTGCATGGATAGGTCAATTCAGTAAATTTGCGAGACTTGATGTAATTCATAGAGATTAGAGAATAATCTTATGTAAACTTAAAATTTTTCTTAGAGGATGCTATAACTAAAAGTATATGTTGCTAGAAATGCGTTCGCGGCGCTAAGTAATTCTAAAATTTATTTTATTTGTATCTGCTAAAAAATGCAAACTCGCTTCGCTCAGACATGCATTTTTCTTAACGCAGCTACAAATAAAATAAACTTTGAATTACTAAAGCTTGCTCAACGCATTTTACGCGACATATACTTTTGTTAGTATCCTCTAAGAAAAAGACGTTATTTCTAAAATTATTGTTAATTTTTGAGGGTATAACTAAATGTATATATTGCTAGAAATGAGTTCGAATCGCTAAGTAATATATACTTTTATTAGCAGCTTCTAAGAAAAAATAATGTGTACAGAATGAGATGATAAGGGCGTTTGAGCTAGTATATATATATCTACATTTGTAAATATATATATAAACATTTACAAATGTAGATAAATAAATGTAAATATATATCTATTTATATTATCGTAAATGGTAACCATGTGTGAGAGTTTTAGGTCCATATTGTGCGCTAGAGTGACGGACTTACCATAGACCCAGGCGCTTATGTACTAGATAATCAGGATCTATTTATTAAAAGGGGCGTATGTATACGTCAATTAAGTAAGTTTGATAGGATTTATTTAATTAATAGCAATTTAAGTGGCTTAGTAATGATAGGATAAGGAAACTTTATAAGTTTTCTTATCCTATTTTTGTTTGTGTGTATATATATATAGACATTTGTAGATATATATATAAATATTTATAAGTAAGTACATAAATATTTATATATATGCTTACAAATATTTACGAATTTTTTTGTTATAAAAGAAGGAGAATCCATTATAATACAGAATATATAAATACAAACCATAAAATGGAATAATTAGGAGGAAAGAAAAATGAACTTAACAGATATATCAAAAAAATACCCTGTGCTAAAGAAAGTGCTAGCCTCAGTATTAACTGTAGACATAGGAAATACTTTTACAAAAACAAGTACTAATGTGATTTTTGCTAGTAGAGTATCTTCTGTAAGCAAACATGGTTCAAGGGCTACTGGAATAAGTAACGTCACTTGGAATGGAAAGTTTTATACAGTAGGTAATAAAGACGGCAAGCTTAATATGGAATCTAACAAATACATGTCAGATCATTATAAGTTGAACCTACTTAATGCTATTGCACTAAGTTTTAAAGGCGAAACTAAGATAAAGGTAAGACTTGCTGTGGGACTTCCTGCTGAATATTATATAGACCATAGTATTCCGCTTAAAAATGAAATCAAGAAAATGGAAAGGCAATCTATAACAATAAATAATATAACATATGATATAGAAATTTTAGATGTACAAGTATTTAAACAAGGGGGCACATTAAGTGCTGAAACTATGGAAATGTTTAGTTATCCAATGTTGCTACTTGACTTTGGTGGTGGTACTTTAGATGTATCTCAATGGAAATATGAAAAAGATGAGTTTGGTAACAAGGTGCTCGGAATGACTAAGGCTAGTAGTTTTGCTCAACATGGTTTTGAGCCAACAATTGAAGCCTTACTTACTAAGTTCAACTCTGCTGAAGGCTCTGACGGTAATTATGACATATCAGATGCTATCGAATATTTAGAAGAAGATGAACTACCTTTTGGAGAGACAAATGTCTTACAAGATATTAAAGATTTAGTATTAAGACCTTATGCAGAGAAAGCAATTAGTTCAATCAATAGCTCTTTTAAACCGAATACTTGTAAAGATATTAGAATAATAGGTGGGCCTGCAGATTTATTGCTAGAATATTTAAAAACTGAGTTCAAAAAAACTGAGCCAAAACTAATAGATAATAAAGATCCTCAATGTGCTAATGCTATACTATTTTCTGAAAGATATAAAGAACTGTTAGTGCTCGAATACTTGGATGGAAATAAAGAAGTTGCTGTAACTAAAGAAGCAGGACAATAATCATGGGAGCACTCCGTAAAACTGTATCATCAAATTTAGGAGAGGATACAGATAAGGACATAATTACTTATGTTATTAGTATGGAGAAGAAGGGTATAAATAATTCAAAACTTATAAAGCAGGCTCTAAGGTTTTATAAGGACTATGGGAATAAAGTTAAGCAATTAGACGCCGTAGATATTGCAAACATTTTAGATAACCCTGAATTCAAAGAACATATAGGTAATATAGTTGGAGAGCTTTTGAAAAGTGCTATACCCAGTTCAATTTCGCAAACTAATGATACAAGTACTATTAAAAAAATAAAGAAAGAACAACAGGAGAAGGATATAGATTCTATTGAAAATGATTATAGGAAAAAGCTTAAGTGTGTTAAAGATATGTCTTTATAGCTTGGAGTGGTCTAAAATGGTACCTATAAATTATATAGAAAAACTTTGCTTTATAGGTACCAGTTTAGATAAATCCTATACATATAGTAAAATGTTGCTACATATGATAAAATGTAAATAAGATATTTAAAATAATAGGAAAAGGGTGATTCAATGTTCTGTCATAATTGTAGCTCTCAAAATGATGATGGATCTAATTTTTGTAAAACCTGTGGTATTAATTTATTAATACAACCGAGTATGACTGAAGTAAGGACTATTAGTGAAAAAAACTGGTTAGTTGCACTATTATTATGTCTTGTTCTTGGAGCAGTTGGTATGCATAGATTTTATGTAGGCAAAACAGCTACAGGAATTTTAATGATTTTAACCTTTGGTGGTTTTGGAATATGGGTATTAGTTGATTTGATTTTAATTGCCACTAATTCATTTACTGATGTAAATGGGTTACATTTAAATAAAAGCATGTATAATTACTAAAGAGGTTTAAAACCTCTTTGTTTATGCTGAAATAGCTCAGTTGGTAGAGTAACGCACTCGTAACGCGTAGGTCGAGGGTTCGATCCCCTTTTTCAGCTCCAATATTATAGCAAAGAAAAAAAGCTAAAGTAGCGATACTTAAAGCTTTTTTTATTATGCGCCAGGTAAGCCTATTATATATTTTTAAGGAAAGATAATAATTTGCTATTAAACTCCTCGGGTTTTTCTATGTTAGGACCATGTCCGGCATTTTCAAATATAAATTCTTCGTAGATTCCACCATTTTCTTTATATTTTTCAAATATATATCTGGTTTGTGTAACCATAGGATGAGCAGGGAAAAATTCATCTCCCGGCCATCCGGGTACATATCCAAGCTTTCCAAGGTAACCTATATCTAAAAGGCTGGTGTCGGAAACTATGGAATCCTTAGCACCTCTAAACCAAAGTATAGGAGGTTTTGGATCTATATCTGTTATGCCTGAAAGGTTAACATATTTAGGGGACATAGCATTTGCAATTCCTTTATCTCCAGGTGAAGTAAAGGGCCACACAGGACACTCCATAGAGTTTCCTGGATAAAAATCTTCGCCTATTTCCATATGGAGCATGCTGTCTATAAAGATTTCTTCCCATTCAGGATCTATCTTATAGCCCGGAGCGAAATAGGATTTCAGAACTGCTGGAGCTGAGGTAGGAACTTCTCTGTCTCTTACCTTATACTTTAAAGCTTTAACAAAAGATGAATTTACTGTACCAGCACCTGTACCTGAATAGTAATTATTATTGCTTGTACCTTGTTCGCCATTAGTTCCACTATAGCCAAAGGGTGAAAGAGGATTAACAAGTGTTATTGATGCAATATCTGATGGATAATCAATAGCATACTGCATTACAATACCACCTCCCATTGACCATCCTAGAAGATGAGGTTTTTTAGTAAAGCTAAGAGCCTGAATAAATGATCTAATATCTTCGCTCCAAACTCTAAGGCCGCCCGTTGCGTCTATTGGAAGCTTTTCAGAATATCCATAGCCTCTTAAATCAGGGGCTATAACATGAAAGTCTTTACAAAGTTCCTCCATATTTTCTAAATAGAACAGGTTTGAGGAAGTATTTCCATGAATAAGTATAATAAGCTCCTTTGTAGGGTCCCCCTTTTCAAGATATGACATGGTAAGCCTATTAGTTTTAATTTCATTTCTTTTAATATTTGGTATCATTTTTTTCACTCACCCTTTCATAAATAAATCATAATTTTTTACTATTTAACATAATATGAAATATGATACAACTCTCATGTTTATTGTATAACTTTTACAGACTCATTTCAATATAACATTTAAAAATTGAAATAAACAGATCGTATTGATTATATTGGTTTAAATGTAAATAATTATATTTTATGTATTGACATGTAATCATTTATATATTATGATAAATATGAAAGGTGATTCATGTCTCATGTTTTGTTTGAATACTAGATTATAAACATGAAATTATTTTTTATAATTCATGGAAACGATTACAAAGCTGCAACAAAAGCAGGAGTTTTAGGGCTTACTAAGATTTGGGCGAAAGAATTTTCTATGAAGGGTGGAAATGTTAGGGTTAATGCTATTGCACCAGGATATATAATAACAGATATTTTAAAAACAATTCCTCAAGATCTTCTTGATGGATTTGCAAAGCAAACTATGATTGGAAGATTAGGACAACCTACAGAAATTGCTAATGCAGCTTTATTTCTTGCATCAGATGAAGCCTCTTATGTTACAGCGCATACACTTAGTGTAAACGGAGGAATGAGATTATAATAGGAGTACAGGAGGGGTAAGATGGAAGTAAATGTAGGTATTGTAGGAACTGGAATTTATATACCTGAAAAATTTATGACAGCAGCAGAGATTGCAGCGGCTACTATGGGTAGTTGGTCTGAACAATCAGTTTTTGATAAGCTTGGGGTAAGAAAGAAGCCAATACCAGGTGAAGGTGATGGCACTCAAGAAATGGGAGCAAAGGCTGCGCTTGATTGCCTTAAGAATACAGGAATTAGTGCAGAAGAGATAGATGTTATTATTAGTATGGGAGAGGAGTGGAAGGAATATCCGCTTACCACTTCAGCCTTATATATACAGGGTAGAATAGGAGCTGTAAATGCTTGGGGAATAGATGTTCAGAATAGATGTTGTACAACTGTTTCTGCAATTAAGATAGCAAAGGATATGCTTATAGCTGATGACTCTATAAACACAATAATGATAGCTGGAGGTTATAGAAATGGAGATTTCGTGGATTATACTGATAAAAATATGTCCATGATGTATAATCTTTCTGCTGGAGGAGGAGCTATAATACTTAAAAAAAATTATGGGAGAAACCTAGTGCTTGGTTCTCATATAATAGGGGACGGAACACTTTCAAGAGCTGCAGGAGTTGAAATAGGGGGTATATGTAACCCTATCAATAGCAGAAATATAAATGAGGCAAGTAAATCCTTAAGACTGATGGATTCCACAGGCATGAAAAACAGACTTAAAATAGTATCCATGCCAAATTGGTATAAATGTATAGATAGGGCTTTTGAAAAATCAGGTATTGATAAAAGCGAGCTAGAATATCTTGCAATACTTCACATGAAGCGTTCATCACATATAGATATGCTTAAGGAGCTTAATCTTAAGTTTGAACAGTCAATTTATCTTGAGGACTATGGTCATATGGGCCAGGTTGATCAAATATTATCACTTCATCTTGGGCTAGAACAAGGCAAAATAGTGGATGGTTCTGTAGTGTCTATGATTGCAGCCGGTATAGGGTATGTATGGGCATCAAATGTAATTAAATGGGGTGCAATGTAATGGGGATTTTTTTACAAGTTTTATTAAGGAGTTTAGAAACAGGAAGTATCTATGCACTTGCCGCTCTTGGCATAATCATTGTTTATCGTACTTCAAATACTGTTAATTTTGCCCAGGGTGCAATTGGTATGTTCAACGCTTATGTAGTAACATTCTTTTTTTCAAAATTTGGATTTCCTTTATGGGTAGCAATCATTACAGGAGTAATAAGTGCTATGATCATGGGACTTTTAATAGATATTTTGATAATTAGGCATACAAAAAAAGTTTCTGCTGTTGCAAAGCAGATTGTAACTCTTGGATTAATGATGGTCCTACTGGGAGTCGTACCTTTATTATTTGGAGTGGATCCAATGCGTCTTCCAAAATTAATAGAAAATGGAGATATTAAACTACTGGGTGCTTCAATTTCCTACAATGGATCCTTTAACATAGTCTTTGGCCTGGCCATTATGGCAAGTCTCTTCTATATCCTTCAAAAAACAAAGTGGGGGCTTGCGGTAAGAACAACTGCATCTAATGAATATACTGCAAAACTAATGGGAGTTCCGACGAAGACCGTGACTATGGGAGCATGGGCAGTGGCAGGAGTACTAGGCGTTTTAGCAGGAACTATGGTTGCACCTATGACATCAGTTACTCTTAATTTAATGGACGGGATACAAATTGATGCCTTAATTGCTTGTGTGCTAGGAGGATTTCAAACATTTTATGGGCCAGTACTGGGGGCTTATATCATAGGAATTAGCAGAAATTTATTATTATATTATGTCTCTTCAATATGGGGAGAACAAATATTATATATCCTTATTCTTGTGTTCTTGGTATTTAGACCCCATGGTCTAATTGGTAAGAAAATTGTAAAGAAAGTATAGGTGTTAATATGAAAACAATAATAGAAAAATTAAAAAATCCACGTTTTCAATTTATATTGTTTGGTATTGTTCTCGCTGCGATTCCTAATTTGGCAAATGTTGGGTTACTTAAAACAAGTCATATCACAATTATTGGTGGAACCCTTATTTATGCAATAGCTGCACTTGGTTTAAATATTCTTTTAGGTTTTTCAGGGCTTATTACCTTGGGAACTGCAGGATTTATGGGCCTGGCTACTTATATTTCGGCCTATGTCACTATAAATATGAAATTACCTTTTGAAGTTGCTTTACTTTTAGCAGTTTTGATTCCAACTTTAATAGGAATTCTTGTAGGACTAGTTTCATTAAAAATGGAAGGAATGTATCTTGCCATTGCAACCTTATGTGTATCAGAAATTTTGAAAAAAACCTTTGAAGAATTAGATATGTTTACCAATGGATTTAGTGGAAAACAGGCTGGATTCCCAGTACTATTTGGGTCATTACAACTAGATCGAACAACAACGTACTATTTAATAGTTTTTGTTTTAGTATTAATCATGTTAATAACCTACAACATGATTAATGGTCAACTGGGAAGAGCTCTAAACGCCATGCGTGGCAGTGAAGCTGCAGCACAAGCTATGGGGATAAATCTTCTAAAGTACAGATTAGTAGCATTTGCCTTAGCAACAATATTTGCCAGTATAGCGGGAGTTTTATATGTTCATTTCATTAGGTTTTCTTATCCTACTACATGGAACTTAAAGCTTTCACTAGATTTCTTAGCTATGATAATAATTGGTGGTTTAAGATCAATTTTTGGAACGGTACTAGGTGCTTTTATAGTTTTTGCAGTTCCAGATTTATTCTTAAAACAAATTCCATTCCTCAATCAAATATCCTATGTATTTAATGGAGTGCTTATAATACTAGTTGTAATGTTTTATCCAAATGGTGTTATATATATAGGACATGATATCAAAGGATGGAAAGAGAAATTTAAAAAGAGAGGGCAAAAAAATGAATGAAGAGATGATAATGCCAAAAGGTGTTGTTTTAAAGCTTGAAAATCTAAGTATTGCTTTCGGTGGTCTAAAAGCTGTTGATAATTTATCTTTTGATATTAGAGAAAATGAAATTTTTGGATTAATTGGACCTAATGGAGCAGGTAAAACCACTGCATTTAACTGTATTACTCAATTCTATAAGCCAACCTCAGGAAATATATATTTTAGAGATAAAGATAATAAGTTTCAAAACTTACTCTTTCATGAGGTACATGACATCATCAAACTAGGTATAGTTAGAACTTTTCAAAACGTTGAACTCATAAGAGAACTTAGTATTTTGGACAATGTATTAATTGGAGCACACATCGATTTTAAAGCATCAATTTTAGAGCAAGCGCTGAAACTTCCAAAGGCTGTAAAAGAAGAAAAGGACTTAAGAGAAGAAGCCATAAGTATTCTTAGAACTTTAGGAATAGAAGAACGTAAAGATATGCTTGTAGCAGGGCAACCTTATGGAATACTCAAAAAAGTTGAACTAGCTCGAACTCTAATGTGTAGACCAAAACTAATTATTTTAGATGAACCCGCTGCAGGATTAAATGATATTGAAACATCGCAACTTACCAAGATGATTCGAAAAATTAGAGATGAATTCAAGTGCTCAGTACTTTTAGTTGAGCATGACATGAGATTAGTTATGGATGTCTGCGATAGAATATGCGCTATCTCTTTTGGTAAATTCTTAGCAATAGGCACTGCAGTAGAAATTCAACAAAATAAAGATGTTCAAGCAGCTTATTTAGGAAATGATGGGGATGAATAAAATGAAAAAAAATGAAAAAATAGAAGAGAAAATAGCACTATCAATAAAGGGATTAAAAGTTAAATATGGCGCTATCGAAGCTTTAAAAGGTATAAATATTGAGGTCAGAGAAGGTCAAGTGGTTGCCCTTTTAGGTGCAAATGGTGCAGGAAAAACTACGACCCTTCATAAAATATCCGGACTAATTGAAAGTTTTGAAGGCTCAATTTTATTTTATGGAAATGATATTACGAAGATGGAACCAGAAAAAATAGCAAAGCTTGGAATAGCACAGTGTCCTGAGGGTAGACAGGTATTTAAAGACTTAACGGTGGAAGAAAATCTTAAAATAGGAGCCTTCACTATAAAAGACCAAAAGGAAATTGAAAAGAATTTTGAGAGGGTATATAAATATTTTCCAGTACTAAAAGAAAGAGAAAAGCAAATAGCGGCTACTTTATCTGGTGGAGAACAACAAATGCTTGCTATTGCTAGGTCCTTAATGAGTAGTCCTAAAATCCTCCTTTTAGATGAGCCCTCTTTAGGACTAGCACCTTTAATTATTCAAGACATAATGAAAATTATTAAAGAAATAAAAAAAGAGGGAACAACTGTAGTAATTGTAGAGCAAAATGCAGCTCAGACATTAAAAATTGCTGATTACGCATATGTTTTAGAACTGGGAAAAATTACTACACATGGAAAAGCTGAAGAATTGAGAAACGATCCAAAGCTAATTGAAGCTTATTTGGGAACACATTAATCGTAAATAATGCAAATGCATTGTTATATAATAAGGAGGGAAAGTTAAATGAAAAGATTAATTTCCATTTTAACAACATTAACCCTATTAGGATCTTTAGTCGGTTGTGCTAAAGGTAATACTGAAACACAAGCACAAGGGGTTACCGATACTGAGATAAAAATCGGTAATAGTGCTGCTACATCTGGAGTCTATGCCCCCGTTGGAGTTCCATTTCTTGCTGGTATTAACTCCTATCTAAAAGTGGTAAATGATGCTGGTGGAGTAAATGGTCGTAAAATTACATTTGTACATCAAGATGACGAATTTGATCCGGTTAAAGGTAAAGCACTCCTATCAAAGCTAGTAGAAGATGATAAAGTTTTTGCTATAGTTGGGCATTTTGGAACTCCAGTAGTTGGAGCAACATTGCAAGATTTAAAAGATAAAGGAATCCCAGTTGTTTATTTGGCTACTGGAATTGGACAACTTTATAACGATAAAGCAGAAGGCGCTGACAGAGGGATATTCCCAGTACAGCCTATTTATAAGACTGAAGGTAAAATAATGGTTGCTCGTGCTGTGGGTGACTTTAAGGCTAAAAAGTTAGGCGTTATCTATACTAATGATGATGCTGGAAAAGATCTACTTTGGGGTATTCAAGAAAAAGCTAAGGAGTTAAAGGTAGAAGTAGTAGCTGAACAAGTTACTGCAGGGGCTACGGATGTGTCTTCCGCGGTTACAAAAATTAAGGATGCAAATGTTGACTTTATTATTGGTGCAGCAATTCAAGCAACTATTCCAACAATTGTAAAGGAATTAGCAAGTCAGGGGGTAGATAAAGATGTAATTACAACCTATGTTAATGTTTCTCCAGTTATTGCTAAGGCAGTAGTTAATGAAATTAAAGGAAAATTCGATGTATATGGTAATGGATGGGTTTCATTTGATGGAGATAGAGCAGCAGCTTTAGCTGAATTCCAAAAAAATACACCAGAATTTAAAGATAATGTATACTCAATGACAGGATGGATAGCAGCTCACTTCTTTGTTGAAGGATTAAAGAGAGTAGAAGGAACTTTAACTTGGGAAAAATATATGGACGCTCTAGAAAAATCGCCTATAAAGAATCCTTTTGGTGGTGAAATAAACTATGCTGCAGGACTCAGAGCAGGAACTCAAGAAATGAATCTTTCTAAGGTAAGCCATACAAATCTAGAAGGTGCTTGGGATGCAGTGAAACCACTTCAATCAATAAAGGAAATAGTGGGAAATTAATATTATTAAATAAAACTATAATTTTATATAGTATATTAAAAGAGTGTATTGAATAATTTAAAAATTAACGGCAGGTAGTACCTGCCTTTTTATTCTATGATTAGGAGGGGAAAAATGAGTTATAAAGATAAGATAATTACAATTACAGATGCTCTGAGCATGGTGAAGTCAAATGATATGATTGTTACAGGACTAGGATCTGCAGAGGCTCAGCTTTTCATGAACAACCTTCATACTATAGCAGATAAAGTGGAGAATGTGACAGTTACAAACTGTCTGCCTATGTCAATTGGTGAGTTTTTAAAAGCTGAGTATAGAAAATCATTTAACGTTGATGGATGGTTTTATTCGCCACCTCTAAGAAAAGCGCATCAAAATGGAAATATTTCTTTTATTCCTAATCATCTTCATTTAGCAGGAGTAAAGAGACTAGATCATGTAAAACCTAATATATATGTAGGAAGTGCAACAATGCCGGACAAGCATGGTTATATCTCTCTTTCATTAAGTAATACTTATGAAAGGCGAATGATTGATGGAGCTGATATTGTTATACTTGAAATAAATCCTAATTATCCACGAACCTTTGGTGATGTAGAAATTCACTATTCTGAGGTAGATTATCTAGTTCAAGCTGAATACCAGGTCCCAGCTATTCCAGATGTGGTATCTAGTGAAAAAGATAAAATCATAGGAAAATACATTGCAGATATGGTGGAGGATGGAGATTGCTTCCAGCTTGGCATAGGCGGTATTCCAAATGCTGTAGCTGCGGCATTAAAAGGTAAGAGTGATTTGGGTATTCATACAGAAATGATGACCTCTGGAATGGTTGATTTGGTAAAGCTTGGTGTAGTGAATGGAAGTAAGAAGACGCTACATAAGGGGAAAATAGTTTGTACCTTTGCTCTTGGAAATAAAGAACTTTACGAGTTCCTTGATGATAATCCTTCAGTTCTTATAATGGATGGAAACTATGTAAATAGTCCTGATACAATAGCTCAGAATGATAATATGGTATCTATAAATACAACTTTAGAGATAGATTTAACGGGGCAATGTTGCTCTGAATCTATAGGCCCTGTTCAGTTCAGCGGAACGGGTGGGCAGGCAGATACAGCAATAGGAGCACAGAAGGCTAATAATGGTCGTTCATTTATAGCTCTTTATTCTACTGCAATGGTTAGAAGTAAAGAAACTGGTAACAAGGAAGAAATATCAAAAATTGTACCTATGCTTAAACAAGGTGCCATAGTAAGTCTTTCAAGAAATGATGTAGACTATGTTGTAACTGAATATGGAGTGGCTTCACTTAGAGGTACAAATGTACGAGAACGAGTAGAAAGACTAATTGAAATAGCTCACCCTAAATTCAAAGAGGAGCTCAGAGTGAAGGCTCATGAAATAGGATTAATATATGATAAATAAGGGGGTTAAATATTGTCTTATTTTAATTTTAAGGGAAAGAGTGTATATTACGAAACTCAGGGAAAGGGAAAGCCTATAGTTCTTTTAAATGGAATTATGATGTCTACTTTAAGCTGGCAGTTGTTTAAAGATGAGTTATCTTTAAACAACCAGCTCATACTTGTGGATTTTCTTGACCAGGGAAGATCAGACAAGATGGAGGATACTTCTTATACACAGGATATTCAAGTTGAGGTCTTAAAGGCTTTATTCGATGAACTTAAGCTCACAAAAATAAATCTTGTAGGTATATCTTACGGTGGTGAGGTTGCTCTACAGTTTGCGGTGAAATATGAGCAATATGTAGATAAGATGGTGCTGTTTAATACCACAGCAAAAACAACACCATGGCTTAAGGATATAGGAGTTGCCTGGAACAGAAGTGTAGGAGATCCTCTAGATTATTATTGTACAACCATTCCTGTAATTTACTCTCCGGATTTTTACAACGAAAATAGTGAGTGGATGAATAATAGAAAACAATTACTGGTAGAAAAAGTATTTAATAACAAGGCCTTCATGGATTCCATGGTAAGGCTCACGGATAGTGCAGATAACCATGATGTTACAGGAGAGCTCTCTAAAATAAAAATACCTACGCTAATAGTGAGCTGTGAGAATGATTGCATAACACCTATGGCTGAGCAAAAAAGGCTTCATGAGTTTATAAGTACTTCAGAGCTTGTTATGCTTCCTAGCACAGGACATGCTTCAATGTATGAAAGACCTGTTCTATTTGTGGCCTTGGTTCTAGGATTTGTTAATATGCTGCAAAAGGAGTTTAAAATAGTATAGTCTTTTGTTTATTGAAATGGCTTTATAATTATGATAGGATAATAAATAATACAGCATCACAGATGATAATGATTTAAGATTTGAAAAACAATGCTGGATGGAAAGGAGAAACCACATGGAAGAGATAGTACATATGCCAAAAACCCAAAGGGGTCAAGCAACCCTTGAAAAGATATGTAAGGCAGCAGAAACTCTTTTCTACCAGAAGGGATATCATAATACTTCAATAGTAGAGATAACTACATTGTCGGGCATAGCGCTTGGAACCTTTTATATATATTTTAAAGATAAATATTATTTGTATAAATATCTTTTGTTTAGATACAGTCATCAGATTCGTAAAGAAATAAGCACTAAAACCAAGGATGTGCAAGGAAGAAAAGAAAAAGAAAGAGTTGGACTTAAAACCTATCTTAATTATATTAGAGAAAACAAGCATGCCTATAATATAATTTGGGAAGCACTTTATATTGATAAAAATCTTTTTATTAACTACTACGACAACTTTGCAAAAAGATACTTAAGTGGAATGGAGGACTCTCAGAAGGTGGGAGAGGTAAGACAAGGGGATCCTATGGTTATAAGTTATTTACTAATGGGAGTCTCAAACTTTATAGGACTTAAATATGTGATGTTTGATGAAGAAAACATAGACTACGATGGTGTTGTTGACCAAATTATTGACATACTTGAAAATGGTCTTTTTACAAAAAAATAAGATGTTATTAAAAAAGCTATTTATACATGAGCACTTCATATATAAGTAGCTTTTTTATGTAAATTTAAAAATCATGCATATTAATCCTTCTACTGCAGAAAATGTATATAAGCTAAATATTCAAATTAGACTAAGGTTTACGTAGAAAGGAGACTTTATGAAAAAGTTTAAAAAAGACTTAATAGCATTAAGCTTTATGGCATCTATTATGGTTTCTATTATTTTTTATAAATTCTTAAATAACGGAGACGGAAATATAAATAGTTTAGTAACAAGTTTAGATCAGACAATACCATTTCTTAAAATATTTATACTGCCATATATAACCTGGTATGGATATATAATTATAGGGTTAATATATCTATGTATGAAAAATCGGAAAGCTTATTATAGTTCTCTTATAAGCTTAAATATAGGAATTGTGATATGTTACATTATCTATGCACTATTTCAAACCACAGTACCTAGACCAGTAGTTACTAATTCAGATATATTATCTCAATTAGTAAATATTATATATAAAAATGATAATCCATTTAACTGCTTTCCAAGTATGCATGTCACCACAACTTATATTATAATGAAAGGTATTAATTATAATGAAAACAATATAATTACAAGTCTTATTTTTAATATAATAGGAATACTTATAATTATATCTACCCAATTTGTCAAGCAGCATGTGGTATTAGATTTGATATTCGCAATGCTATTAAGTGAAATAATATTTAGATTTGTAAATAACTATACAAAAGAAGACGTTGCTAAAATGAAAAGCAAACTATTTTCAATTTGGATTATAAAAAGTAAATTAAAAAATCCTTCTTAAGTGGAGGATTTTTTAATTATCTATAAAAGTTCAATAAAGATTTAGTTAAAATCCAAAATTATAATAATATTGGAGGAAAAACAATATTGATGTATAATTAAAGGGTGCATTTAACATTATTTATTTAATACAAGTAGAAATATTGTGCACTTATATCAGCATAATGTATATATAATAAGTTCAATACAATATAAGGAGATAAATATGGAGATTAAGAAAATAAGCGAAATAAAAAAAGGTGATAGGATTGAAAGTTTTTTTGTTATAAAATCTGTAGATAGCAAGGTTAGCAATAATAGTAATACAAATAAATATTTAGACTTTAATTTAGGAGATGCCACAGGGGATATAAATGCAAAACTTTGGGAATGCAATGAAGAATTAGAAAATACCTTTAAGCAAAGTACTTTAGTGAAAATAAAAGGTACTGTAAATGAGTGGAGAGGAAAGCTTCAACTAAAGATTGAAATGATAAGATTAGCAGAAGAAAGAGATGAAGTTAAAATTTGTGATTATGTTGCAGTGGCTCCATATTCACCAGAAATAATGTATGATGATATTTTAAATTATCTATCTAAAATTAAAAATACAGATATTCAAAATATAGTTACGAATATTTTAAGTGATAATGAAGAAAAGCTAATGCACTATCCTGCAGCTAAGTCTAATCATCATTCAATAAGATCAGGGCTTTTATATCATACAACCACCATGCTTAAGGCAGGAGAAAAATTAGGTGAAATCTATACTTTTTTAAATATGGATTTATTATATGCAGGTATAATACTTCATGATATTGGTAAAATATACGAGATGAATGCTAGTGAACTTGGAATTGTGTCTGAGTATACAGTAGAAGGCCAACTTATAGGCCATATAGTTCAAGGGATTAAAATGATAGAAACAGCAAGTCTTCAGGTTAAAGCTGATAAGGAAGTAAGTATGTTACTACAACATATGGTGCTGGCGCATCATTATGAAGCGGAATATGGAAGTCCTAAAAAACCTATGATACCGGAAGCTGAGATGCTACATCATTTAGATATAATGGATGCAAGAATGTATGATATGAATAAGGCCTTAACGGATACAGAGGAAGGTAAATTTTCAGAAAGAATATGGTCCCTTGATAATTTAAGCATTTATAAAAGTTTCATTAGCAAATAGATAAAAAAATTATAGATGAAGGTGATAAAATGAGGGGAATAATAGATAGATTTGAAGGAGAGTATGCAGTAGTAGAGCTTGAAGACGGAAAACTTATTAATATAAATAAAATAAAATTACCTATAGGAGTAGAAGAAGGGATGGTTATACAAATAGAAGAAAGTATAACTATTGATAAAGATGAAACTGTGAAAAGAAAAAAAGAAATAGAAAGATTAACAGAGGGATTATGGGATGAGTAACATAGATATGTAATTTGAATATACGAACTATTATTAAAAATAAATTACTAATATTCGCATTTTATGTTGACTGTACCACATCGCTCTGATACTATTAAGTAGGTAAACAAACACTTATAATTGTTATTTGCCTACAGAGCAATACAGGAGGGATAATAAATGAGAATTGTTATCTCCCCCAGAGCCATACAGGAGGGTATGTGAAATGAAAAATTTTTACGATATAGTTATTGTAGGAGCAGGACCCGCGGGCATATTTACGGCACTTGAAATTGCTAATAAAAAACCTGAACTTAGTGTACTTATAGTTGATAAGGGAAGAAATATAGAGAAAAGAAAATGTCCAGCGAGAGTTACTGGCAAATGTGTTAAATGTAATCCTTGTGGGATAACATTTGGTTGGGCAGGTGCTGGAGCTTTTTCAGATGGTAAGCTTTCGCTAAGCCCTGAGGTGGGTGGAAGACTCCTTGAATATTTTTCTGAAGATGAATCAAAAAAATTAATTAAGTATTGTGACGATATTTATATAAAATTTGGAGCAAATGAAAAGGTATATGGACTTAATAGTGATAAAGTTGAAGAAATTAAATATGAAGCAAGCAAACACAATATTCGTCTTATTGAATGTCCAGTAAGGCATTTAGGAACAGAGCTCGCCTATGAAGTTTTAAAATCTATGTACCATCATTTAATAGATAATACAAATACAGAATTTATAGAACTTAGTGAAGTGGAAGAAATATTAGTAGAAGGTAATAAAGCTACTGGAATATTATTAAAGAATAAGGACGGCATGGTTAAGGTTAATGCAAAGTACGTTGTAGCAGCACCAGGTAGAGGTGGGGCAGAGTGGGTCGCAAATGAAGCTAAAAAACATAATATTAAAGTTACTAATAATGCAGTAGATATTGGAGTAAGAGTTGAGGTACCTAATTCTGTTATGGATCATTTAACAAAGGACTTATATGAAGCAAAATTAGTATATTATTCTGATACCTTTGATAATAAGGTTAGGACCTTTTGTATGAACCCAGGGGGAGTAGTGTCAGCGGAATATTATGATGATAATAAGATTGCGGTTGTAAATGGTCATAGTTATTCAGATCAAAAGCTTAGAACAACTAATACAAACTTTGCAATGCTTGTATCTACTACTTTTACAGAACCATTTAATCAACCTATTGGTTATGGGAAATATATAGCTCAGCTAGGGAATATGTTAACTGGCGGAGGGATAATGGTTCAAAGATTAGGTGATTTACTAAAAGGAAGTAGAACAGATTATAATAGATTAAGTAAATCAACTACTGTACCTACTCTAAAATCTGCAGTGCCAGGCGATTTAAGCTTTGTATTACCACAAAGGCACTTAACATCTATTGTAGAAGCATTAAAAGCTTTTGATAAGATAGCACCAGGTATATATAGCAAAAACACCTTATTATATGGGGTGGAAGTTAAGTTCTATTCTAGTAAGTTTAGTACAAATGATAAGTTTGAAACATCTATTGACAATTTGTATACTATTGGAGATGGAGCAGGAATAACTAGAGGACTAATGCAAGCATCTGTAACAGGAGTTGTAGTAGCAAGAGACATAGTTAAAAAAGAAGACTAAGAGTATTTAAACTAAATTATTGGTTTTATGAATATTAAAAGTGTATAATTTAATATGAAGTAAACATAAGATACAATGAAAGAAAGCGAGGAATTTGTATGTCAGCATTTATTATTTTAGGAGCTCAATGGGGAGATGAAGGTAAAGGTAAGATGACGGATTATCTTGCTGAGGGAGCTGATGTGGTTGTCAGATTCCAAGGCGGAAATAATGCAGGTCACACTGTAGTAGTAGGAGAAAAAGAATATAAACTTCACTTAATACCATCAGGAATATTATATAAAGATAAATTAAATGTTATAGGTAATGGCGTAGTTGTAGATCCAGAAGCCCTATTTATAGAAATTGACTACTTAGAAGCACTAGGCGAAAAAATAACTCCAGAGAGATTAATGATTAGTGATAGATCACAGGTTATAATGCCATATCATAAAGAGTTAGATAATCTGTATGAAATAGCTAGAGGTAAAAATGATATTGGGACTACAAAAAAAGGCATAGGTCCTTGTTATACTGACAAGTTTGAAAGAAGCGGAATTAGAGTTTGTGACCTACTTAAAAAAGATGTTTTCAAAGAAAAACTTAAAACTAGTTTATCAATGAAGAATGATATAATAACAAAAGTTTTGGGTGGCAAAGCACTAGATTTCGATACAATATACACACAGTACTTAGAATATGCAGAGAAAATGAGACCTTTTGTAAAAGATATATCAGTAAAAGTTTTTGACGCAATAAAAGCAGGGAAAAATGTTCTATTTGAAGGAGCACAAGGAACTCTACTTGATATAGATTATGGTTCATATCCTTTTGTAACTTCTTCTAACACTATTGCCGGAGGAGTTTGTACTGGAGCAGGAATAGGACCTACTATGATAACAAATGCTGTAGGAATAGCTAAGGCGTATACTACAAGAGTAGGAAAAGGACCATTTCCAACAGAGCTTGAGAATGAAGTTGGAGAATGGATTCGCGAAAAAGGCTTTGAATTTGGTGTAACAACAGGCAGAGCAAGAAGATGTGGATGGCTTGACCTTGTTATATTAAAAACTGCAGCTAGAATTTCAGGACTTACTAGCTTTGCTGTAACTAAAATAGATACCTTAGCAGGACTTGAAAAAATTAATATTTGTGTAGGATATGAGTTTGAAGGAAGCGTTATAGATTATTTCCCAGCAAGTTTAGAGGATTTAGCTAAATGCGTGCCTGTATATGAAGAGTTTGATGGTTGGGATGAAAATATAGCTGATGCAAGAAGTTATGATGAACTTCCTGAAAATGCAAAAATATACATAAAGAGAATTGAAGACTTTACAGGAGTTAAAGTTTCCATAGTATCAGTAGGACCAAAAAGAGATCAAACAATGATATTAACTGAAATATAGCTATAAGACATACATATTGCAAAGATCTTCTTTGTAATATGTATGTCTTATATATTATAGGGAATTATAAGTATTATGGAAATAGTTTTAAGGTATACAAGTATATACTAAAGATTAAAAAAGTGCGTACTTGTAAAATAGAATCATATGCAATATAATGAGAATGATAATTAAAGTTAAATAAATTTATTTATTTGTTAGTCGAGTTCTGATATAATTATTTCAAATTAAAAAAAAGCGAGGTAGATAATATGATATTAACTAAGGATATGACAATAGGTGAAGTTGTAAGACAAAAACCAGAATCAGTTGAAGTACTAATGGGATTTGGAATGGGTTGCGTAGGATGTCCTTCAGCACAAGCTGAAACATTAGAAGAAGCAGCAATGGTTCATGGTCTTGATTTAGAAGCATTAATGGCTAAATTAAACGCATAAAAGAAAGACGCTTAGCAAATGCTAGGTGTCTTTTTTTACGTCATAGGTGGGGATAACGTGCTATTACTAATTAAGAGATTTTTTCTTAGATTATGCTTTAACGAAAAGTATATGTTGCTGGAATGCTTTCTCGGCGCCAAGGAATTCTAAAAAATATTTTATTTATATCTGCTAAAAATCACAAACTCGCTATTGCTCAAACATGTGATTTTCTTTACGCATCTATAAATAAAATAAATTAAGAATTACTAAGGCTTGTTCAAATGCATTCTGCGCAACATATACTTTTGTTAGCATAATCTAAGAAAAAATACATAAGTGCAAAGTGGTAGTGGTTAGAATTTTCTTTAATTGAATTAATTCGAAATTGAGTTAATAAATATAAATAAGAAAGACACTTAGCAAATGCTAGGTGTCTTGTTTTTTATTTTTTCATCTTTTTAATTGACAGTATGACTGGTATGGTAATTATAGTAGCTATTATAGCTTCTGGGACACCATTAATTACAGCTATACCATAAATGGTTTTGGCAGCAATTGAAGGGTCTATGCCTTTAGAAGCTGCAAATTTAGCTGCATATAAAATATATATCATAGTAAGGACACCAAAGGTATTAGTTAAAGAACCAACAACAGTAGCCAGTCCAATTTTTAAGCTATCGTTTTTAGTAAAGTTTAGTTTATAAACATAGTAAGAAGTAAGACCAATAAGAACTCTTGGTAATACGGATACTAAGGGGTTTATAAAAGCAAAAGATAGTATATTTGGAGCCATAATATTTTGCATAATGCTAAAAATTCCAAATATTAATCCAATAGTCATTCCAACCATAGGTCCACCTATTATAGAACCTATAATAACAGGAATATGCATAATAGTAGCTTTTGCGCCGGGCAATGGAATAAAACCATATCCAGTTAATCCAAGTACTACACAAATAGCTGACAGCATACCGATGGTTGTAAGTTGATGTGTTTTTATCCTTCTCTTTTGAATAGAATTGTTGTTAATCATGTTTTACCTCCGCTCTTATTCCATAAGGATATAAGTCGATTATATTAATAATCCTTATTTACGTTCAGTTTCATAATGAATACCGACAACAATAGTTTATCACTTATTTTATAGTAAATACAACAATAAAAAAATATATAATATAACATCTTATTCCAATTTTAATTTGAAATTCTTTAAGTTTGTAGTAAAATAAGAGTTATATGATTAAAGTAATAAACGTTTACTCATTAGTTTGATATTATTTTAACATAAAGAAAGTAAAATTAACATGAAAATAATAATTATTTCGCGGAAAACAAATAAAGGAGGCATAATATGAGTAGAATTCCAATGGTTACAGATAGAAACTATCACATTCATTATTATGAAGTAGATATTCATAAAAAAGCTTTAATTACAAGTATTATAGATTATCTAGGAGATATGGCTATGTACCAAAGTGAAATATTAGGAGTTGGAATAGACCATCTTAAAGAGAGCAAGATGGCTTGGGTGTTATATAAATGGGACATAACAATTGAGTCATATCCTCTACTAAATGAAAGTATAAACGTTAAAACTTTTGCATATTCCTTTAAAAAATTTTATGCCTATAGGAAGTATGAGATTATTGATATAGAAGGAAAAAAAATAGGATATGCCAGTTCTGTGTGGATTTTAATAAATACAGATAGACGAAGGCCAATAAGAATTACGAATGATATGTATGAGGTCTATGGTATAGATGAAAGCAATGATGCCTCTATAGAGATTAAGGATATAAAATCAATAAATGAAGTACATAGCGAGAAGTGTTTCCAGGTGAGATATAGTGATATTGATACGAATATGCATGTGAATAATGTTAAATATGTTGCTTGGGCTTTAGAAACAGTGCCTAAGGATATAGTACTAAATTACGAATTAAAAAATATCAAGGTAACCTACGAAAAAGAAACAACCTACGGAGAAACAATAAAGGTTAGTACAGAAGTTATAAGAGAAGAAGGTAAAATAATATGTAGACATAAAATCATTAATGAAGAGGGTACTGAGCTTACTTTATTAGAAAGTATTTGGATCTAAAAAATCAGATGTTTTTTCTTAGATTATGCTATAACGAAAAGTATATGTTGCTGGAATGCTTTCACTTCGCCTAAGTAATTCTAAAATTTATTTTATTTATATCTGCTAAAAATCACAAACTCGCTATCGCTCAAACATGTGATTTTCTTTACGCATTTATAAATAAAATAAATTGTGAATTGCTAAGGCACGTTCAAATGCATTCTGCGCAACATATACTTTTGTTAGCATAATATAAGAAAAAACTCTTAATTATCGATAGGAGTAGTTTCTATTTCGAGGCGTTTTTACCTGCAATGGCACCAGAACTCCATGCCCATTGAAGGTTAAAACCACCGCAATCGCCGTCCACATCTAATATTTCTCCAGCAAAGAATAGATTTGGTACAAGGTTTGATTCTAGAGTTTGTGGGTTAATTTCTTTTGTATTAATTCCTCCTGCAGTGACTTGAGCATTGGAAAAAGAATTGGTGCCTGAAACTTCAAATTGCCATTGCTTTAACAATGCATATATAGCATTTTTTTCTTCTGATTTAAGATCAGAGCAAGGTTTATGAAAATCTTCTATATTAGCTTGTTTTAAAATTATTGGAATGATTTTTTTGTGAATGATTCCAATAAATGAATCAAGAAGGCTGCGACTTCCAAATACTGACCAATGATTTTCTAAGAAACCCTTTAGATTTTCACAAGTAATAGTTGGTAACATATCAATTTTTAAAGAAACTTTGCTGTTTTTAGATAAACCATAAGACACGGCCCTACTAAGTTGAAGAATTGGAGGCCCTGAGATACCATAGTCAGTGAAAAGTATTTCTCCAAATTCCTTTTGGACACATTCACCATTTATAAATAATTCTGCATAACCGTCGAATTTTACTCCGGATAGTGCCTTTAACCTATTATAGTTTAATTTAAGCTGTACAAGGGCCGGTACCAGCGAAGTTACACTGTGACCTAATTGTTTTGCCAGGGTGTAACCAGAGCCGTCAGAACCAGTCTTAGGGGCAGATTTACCCCCCGTAGCAATAATTAACTTATCACACTCATATGTGTCACTACCCGTGGTGGAAATTTTAAAGCCATTATTATTTTTAGTGATCTCTTTAGCTTTTGTGTTTGTATACACAGGAATATGTTTTTCTTCTATTGCAAAGCGTAGTATATCAATGACTGATGAGGCTTGCAATGACATAGGAAACATTTTGCCGCCATCTAAAGTAACTAAAGGGATGCCTAAACGGTTAAAAAAATCTATAGTTTGCACTAGGTTAAAAGAATCTAGTGTATAACCTGCGAAATATGGATTTTCACTATGGTATCTATTGGTATTTATGTTTTCATTACTAATATTACACCTTCCATTACCAGTGGTTAATATTTTTTTACCTATTCGGTCTGTTCCTTCAATTATGGCTACATCTAAGCCAGAATCTTTTGCTATTAGTGCAGAGGTTAAACCAGCGGCACCTCCGCCAACTATTATAAGAGAATGTTTCAAGAAAATCTCTCCCTTCGAGAAAAAAATTATATTTATATTATAAAGTGTGTTACCTACAATTTTACCCTAAAACAGCGCCCTTTAATATTAATTTTTATTTTATGTTATAAAAAAACAAAGTATTTGGTTGGAACTAGTTGGCAACTAGGTAAGTATTCGCCATGATGGACTACCTTTTATTTATATGAGAAACCACTGAATTTATTGGATTCATGGATTATATAAAAAAAAAAATAAATAAAAACAAGGAAATATGTTGACACTTGAAGAAAAATTATGTATTATAGTCTATGTTGGGTTGCGAGACGGAAGCACATGATGAATAAATAACAATTTAGTATGGCTCCTTGGTCAAGCGGTTAAGACACCACCCTTTCACGGTGGTAACAGGGGTTCAATTCCCCTAGGAGTCACCAATAAAACATATATGGGAGCATAGCTCAGCTGGGAGAGCATCTGCCTTACAAGCAGAGGGTCACAGGTTCGAACCCTGTTGTTCCCACCATATATGGCCCAGTGGCTCAGTTGGTTAGAGTGCCGCCCTGTCACGGCGGAGGTCGACGGTTCGAGTCCGTTCTGGGTCGCCATATTACTGCTAGCATGGCTCAACGGTAGAGCAGCTGACTTGTAATCAGCAGGTTGTAGGTTCAATTCCTATTGCCAGCTCCACAAAAAAACTTAATAAATTAATAAGGCTCCTTGGTCAAGAGGTTAAGACACCACCCTTTCACGGTAGTAACAGGGGTTCAATTCCCCTAGGAGTCACCAATATATGGGAGCATAGCTCAGCTGGGAGAGCATCTGCCTTACAAGCAGAGGGTCACAGGTTCGAACCCTGTTGTTCCCACCATATATGGCCCAGTGGCTCAGTTGGTTAGAGTGCCGCCCTGTCACGGCGGAGGTCGACGGTTCGAGTCCGTTCTGGGTCGCCATATTCCTGCTAGCATGGCTCAACGGTAGAGCAGCTGACTTGTAATCAGCAGGTTGTAGGTTCGATTCCTATTGCTAGCTCCAAAAAAGCACTAAACATTTGTTTAGTGCTTTTTTTATTGCCTAGGAAATTGTAAAATTTAGAAGCGCTATAATATGGTCATGTCAACAGTTAAGAGTTTTTTCTTATATTATGCTATAACAAAAGTATATGTTGCTGGAATGCTTTCATTTCGCCAATTAATTCTAAAATTTATTTTATTTGTAGATGCTAAAAATCACAAACTCGCTATCGCTCAGACATGTGATTTTCTTTACGCATCTATAAATAAAATAAATTAAGAATTACTAAGGCTTATTCAAATGCATTCTACGCAACATATCCTTTTGTTAGCATAATATAAGAAAAAACATACTGAAAAGACTCTTAAAATATCCCGAAAAAGAAAAAAAGAAAAGAAGGGAGCCTAAAAGAGGTTCCCTTATAAATTATTTGTGTTATTTTGGTTTACTTAAGTTTTTCTTTATTCTTATATCTTCACAAAAGAATTTGCAAGCTGTAAAATTGCCAAGTAATCTAGAAGTTATTCTTTCAGAATAGGTATTCAATAAATTTTCAAGAGTTAAATTAGTAGATACTAGCATTTTTTTTTGCTTTAATAACTTTGTGTTAAGTAAATTAAACATTTCCATTTTAGTAAAATCCGAAATTTGCTCAGTGCCCAAATCATCTATAATAAGTAAGTCACAATTTATTAGTAGCTCCTCTAAAGAGGTGTCACCATTAAATCGAATTTCTTTTAAACCTTTTATCAATTCTTCGGCAGTCCTATATACTACAAAATAGCCTTTGTCCATTAATTCCTTTGTAATGCAGTGAGATAGAAAAGTTTTACCGGTGCCGGGACCTCCGTAGAATAATAAATTTTCGTCAGAGGTTTGGAAATTTTTTAAAAAGCTCATAGATGTAGATAAAATCTTCTCCATGTTCTTTTTTGGAGATTCAGATACATGTTCACTTTTTCTAGAAGGATAAAATTCCAAATTGAAATTATCGAAATTATGAGTTTTTAACATTCCACGAAGTTCAGAACCAGTGTAATAAACATCTATAACCTTTTGTTTAAAACAGGAGCATTTAGTATTTCCTATAAAACCTGTATCTTTACATTTATTACATCTATAATGTAAATTCAAGTATTCCATATCAAAGCCATTAGAAACTAATAGTTCAGATTTTTTCACTCTTAGATCGACTATTTTTTCTCTTAAATCATGTAAATATTCATCTCTATTATGAATGCTTTTTAAAGCACTAATGGATAATTCTATACATAGCTTACCAATTTTGTGATCTAATTCAATAATTTCAGGATGAGTTTTTTCTATGTGTGTTTTTCTTTTTCTAAAGTCACTCTCTTCTTCTTCTCTTACTCTATCATATAAAGCTAATATTTTAGTTTGATATCCTTTAATCATTATTATCCCATCCTAGTAATTTTTTTTCTAGTTCATCAAAGTCATAGGCTCTTTGTTCATAATCATTGAAACTTCCTTTGGCAGGTTTTCCACCAGCAGTATTGCTTTTGGTAGTAAGTAATCGTTTTTTATCTTTTTTCTCAATATCCTCTAAAGATTTTATATCGTCTTTAAACCAACTGTTTAGAATTCCATCAATATATTTAAAATCAGCTCTGCCCAGTCTATCAAAACAGATATCGCAAGCTTTAAATATAACTTCTAGGGAAAATTTATAAACATTCACCCATTTATCTAATATTTGTTCTTGAGGTTTCATTATTTCTGGGGCTTTTATTCCTAGGTAATTCAATATTTTCCTAATATTAATCCATTTATCTTCATGCTTTTTTATATAAGATTGGGCATCTTCAATATTTTTAATATTGGCATCATGCCATGCAATTGCAATAGTCTCAATGTATCTATAGTCAACCTTACCTTTTGATACACAATATTGAATTAAGAGAAGTATTAGCTCTGGAGGGAAACTATAATCCTTTTGCCAGCTTAGGTACATAGTCATTTCTTTTGGGGAAAGAGGCTTAGCTAATAGTTTCTCAATGTCTTGAAGCATGCCCTTTATTGAAGAATTAGTTAATTCTTCAAGCAAATTTATATTTTGTATATTTTCATCAGGAACATCTAATAAATCCAAGAATTCAATATTAAAGTTACCCATATTGTCAATAGGAGTCATTTTAATTAAATTCTCATCATTCCAATAGTTCCAGGCATTAACAACATCAGTCTCTAGGAGCCCAAGGGTATTTGCTATAACTGAAGAGGTAGCACCTATTTCTCCAGAGGCACAATATTTTAGCCCAAGAAGGTAAACTTTAACGAATTCACCCCTAGCTTTAGGCATAAACTTATCTATAAAAATATTACTCACAGGAGTATATTTATAATTTTCGTTTTTAAACATGAAAGTGCTCATAAAGTCACTACCTTTCTTTTTATATTAAAAAAATTTCATTAGTCAACCTATAGTATACCATATAGTTAAACAGAGAAATAAAAAAATATATTTCAATAATGTTTAAAATTAGCCATATAGGGCATATTAAGTAAGTGCCATAGGAGGTTAATATTGAATATTATAAATCGAAATAAAATCAATATAGGTGTTATACTCATAACACTTATAATTACAGCTACTATTCTGTATTTTAATGTTTATAGGTTTAATGGTTATAAAGTTTCAATAGATAAAAGTACCATAACTTATGTAAAAAGTAAGAAGGAATTTAATAAAACATATAAACAATTACAGAATGAAATTAAGTCTAAATATAGAAATGTATTTATAAAAAAAGAGTTTGATTTAGATAGTGCAAGGGTAGATGATGTTGCTATGTTTATAAGTGGGGATAAACTCAAGGACATAATGTTAAAAAAGTCCGATATAGTAGTGGATGGATTTTTAATGAAATCAGATAATAGAAAAATAGCATATGTGGTATCCGAAAATCAAGGAAAAGAAATTTTGAGTTCTGTAAAAGATTATTACTCTAAGCAATCAAAGCTAAATAGTATTAAAAAAATAGAAATAGTAAATATAATTAGTTATGAAGCTATTAAGGTTAAAACAATAAATTTATATGAAAATTATGAAATTGTGAAAGAGTTATTAAAGTATAACACTATAGCAAAAATACCGTTTATAACTGTTAAGATAGTAGGAAGTAAAAGTAAACAACAAACAATATACCCCTCTACTATTATTAAAGCATCTAATAAACTAATGGATGGAGTTAACAAGATTCAGAGTGAAGGTAAAGCGGGAATTAAAAAAGTTACTACGGAGGTAATAACCCTGAACAATAAGATGGTATCTGAAAAGGCTTTAAAGTCAGAAATCATAGTGGCAGCGCAAAACAAAGAAATATTCGTGGGAAATTATAAACCAGTAACACTCAAATCGGCATATATGAACACTCCATCAAGAGGAAGCATAAGTTCAAGCTTTGGTATGCGATGGGGAAAAATGCATAAAGGGATCGATATAGCGGCCAGTTTTGGTGCCACAATAAATGATGTATTAGATGGTACCGTTACTTATGCAGCCTGGCAGGATGGATATGGAAATGTGATAAAAATCGATCATGGTGGAGGTATAGAAACCATCTATGCGCATTGTAGTGTTATTAATGTTAAAAAAGGTGAAGTTGTAAAGGTGGGTGAAAAAATAGGAGAAGTGGGAAGCACTGGTAATAGCACGGGACCTCATCTACATTTTGAGGTTAGAGAAAATGGTGAACCTATAAATCCTCAAAAATACATAAAGTAAAAATAAATGTATGAATAAAAACATGTTAGAAGTAAAAAATACATAATAAAGGAGTGATTTTATGCCATATAAAGAAATGAAAGCACCAGCAAAAGAAAAAGATAATAAGCCTAAAAAGCCAGAGACTATTGAAGATTCTGATATGCAGAAGAAAAAACGTAAGTCAGCAATAAGAGTTGATGAATAAATAAAGTACACAATGAATTTTGAGTAAAAGATTTTTTAATAAAAAGAGCTATATGCTCTTTTTATTTTTTTGAAAAATTTATTGTTATAAAATAAATAGATGAAAGTTAATACATATAATGGTATAATATTCTTGTATTTACATTTAAACATAGATTATATTTAATACTTCATTAAATGTATCAAAATAATTGTGGTTTTTTAAGTTAATACTCAGGGAGGCTTATAATAATGGGTTTAGAGGAAGAAACTTTATTTATTCAATATGAGCAGTTACCTATTCCACTAATATCTTTTAATAAAGATAATAAAGTTAATTATTTAAATAGCGAAGCAAAAGATATATTAAAAAAAATAAATATATCCCAATATACTAATGATGATGAAAATAAATTTGCTATACCAATATGGCTTAATATAAAAACTCAAGAGTTTATTAAAAGTGATGATAAAGATCGTAATTTCATAAAAAAAATTAATGTCCAAGAAACACTTTACTTCCTACAATTAATTTTTAAAAAGATACTTGATAAAGATAACAATTGTAATGAAATAAAATTAGTTATAAATGATATAAGTGAATATTTAGAATCAAAAGAGGAAATTCAGAAAAAATTACAAGAAATGAGAATTTTGTTTGAAGAACAATTAGTAAAATTAGAAAAAGTAAATTCTTTAAGCATTCTTGCAGCAGGAATTGCTCATGATTTTAATAATATATTAACTATAATTCTAGGAAACATTTACATTATCAAAAGATATTTAAATATAAGCACTGATAAAGTATATAATAAAATTACTAACAAGTTTTCACAAATTGAAAAATTAACATTACAGGCACAGGATCTTAATCAACAATTGATGAGTTTTTCAAAAGAGGGAGTACCAATCAAAAAAAATATATACATAAAGAATTTAATTAAGAGGACCGCTAATATGGTATTAAGCGGCTCAAATAATATGTGCAATTTTTCAATAGCGCAAGATTTATGGCCAGTGGAAGTAGATGAAGGTCAAATGCGGCAAGTTATTAATAATTTATTAATAAATGCAGAGCAAGCTATGCCAAATGGTGGCACTATTAAAGTAAACGCTAACAATGTATACGTAGAGGAAAACAATAAAAACAATATAAAGCAAGGTAAATATGTAATGGTCCAAATAAAAGATAAAGGAAAGGGAATTCCTAAGGAAAATATAGATAAGATATTTGAACCTTACTTTACTACAAAGGCCGATGGAACGGGCCTAGGACTTGCAGCTAGTTATTCAATAATTACTAAGCACAATGGATATATATATGTAGAATCTGAAGAATCAGTTGGTACAAGCTTTTATATTTATTTGAGGGCCTCAGAGGCAGAAGTAATTGTAAATAAGGTTAATCATGAAAAGGTGAGGCAAGGCACAGGTAAAGTTCTAGTAATGGATGATGATAAAAATATTAGAGAAATTAACAGACTTATGCTTATGGAGCTAGGATATGTAGTGAAAATGGCAAAGAACGGTGAGGAGGCCCTTAAAGCCTATAAAAATGCTATTATAATGAATGATCCCTTTGATGCAGTAATAATAGACTTAACCATACGCGGGGGCATGGGCGGGAAAGAAACAATTGTAAAGCTGTTGGAACTTGATAAAAATGCCAATGCAATAGTAGTAAGTGGATATAGTAGTGATTCAGTAATGGATAATTGTAGAGAATATGGATTTAGAGACTGCATAAAGAAACCTTATACTTTGGAACAGTTAGCTAATGTGATTTACAGAGTTATAAATAAAACAAAATGATTCTTATAAATAAAACTCCTTAATAGGTGTTTTATTTTTTTGAAATCATTCTTTAGCATGCTCATATTTTGGAGAAAAATTATTTATAAAAATTAGGAAGTATATAAGCATTTGTATATGGATAGCATAATATTTAAAAGGAGGCTATAAGTTGAAGCGTATGAAGGGAAGAGAATTGGAAAATCAGGAATACGAAAAATTTAAAGATGGATTAGATAGGTATGTTAAAATCCAAGGTATAGATAGTAAGTTAGTAAATATTCCAACAATAGTTACAGGCCTTAACGAGGATGGTACAATAAAACAAGAAGAAATTGAGCCCTACGCATATGAGATAGTTGATCAAAATAAAGGGTTTACAGATTAATAATTCAGAGACTCACAAAGCATATAACCCGAAGTATAATTTATACCTTTTGGTTATATGCTTTATTTTGCATACAAATATATTAGAAATCTTAATAAAAACTTAGCTATTTTTCTTTTGGTGTAAATTTACCACAACATGTCCCAGAGGATTGCTTTACTAGTATGGAAGGCAAACTCAAAGATTTGAACCCATAAAGTTTACACCCTTTAGGGAAAGCTGCATCCCATGTGATATAGTAATACTTACATTTATAACAATTTATTTTTTCGTTAATCATAAAAAACTCCCTTTATGAAAATGTAAAGCATTGGATTTCAACTTAATAATAGCATATTTTAGCATATAAAAAAATAGATATAGCTTATATTAAAACTTATATCTATTATAAAACAATAGTATTAATTTAGGCATCTTAAAAAAATAGACTAGCATAATGATTAGTTACCTTTTGAGGATGTCATTAACCACCAAGGGTTACGTCTTGCTGATTATACCAATCTAAAGCAGTTAATAAATGTTCGGGTTTGAAATCAGGCCAAAAGTCATCTATAACATAAAAATCAGAGTATATGGATTGTAGTGGCAAAAATCCACTAAGACGCCTTCTTCCACCCCAACGAATAATCAAATCTACTCTAGAAATATCATTAGTTTTTATGCAATTAAATATACTACTTCTTTTGCTACTTTTATTTTTATCAAGATTACTTAGATCCCATTCCCAACCATAATTCACGAGGAAGTTTAGCTTTATACCGCCCTTGCCAAAAGTTTTGCGGGTGGTGAAGGGAAGTAGTTCTTTAGGAAACATAGGAGAGTCGCTATTTCCTACTACTAATAAATCAGCATCCTGTGTACTTAAAAGCTTGACTGCATCCACACAAGCTTTAACGAAAGCTTCTCTCTGCAAGGGTGGTCTTTTTGTATTATCAGTAGTAAACCCGTAATAAGTTATCTCTTTTACACCCAAATCTTTGCAAAGTTTATACAGTGATAAACCAGGATCTAGTCCAAAGTTATATCCTTTATCTTTTGATAGCCCATTATCTACAGACCATCTTCTATTTCCATCGGGAATTACTCCGATATGATTTGGTATTCTCATCTCATCACCCTTTATTTGTGAATTTTTATAACATATAAATCATAGTATCTCCATTATTACTATATTAATCCATGTTATTTATAAGATTTAATAATTTTTAAGAATACTATAAAATTTACTTATGTAGTATCTGGATTAAGAAAAATTGTTTCAGGTGTCGATTATACGTTATTTACAAAAGATGTAACAGCGCTTGTAGCAATGTTATTTGTTTTTTTATGGAATTTCATTAAATTTTTTTCTGTATCCGCATTTTCTACATAATTCCTCAACGGCTTCTCTTCTAGAAAAACCATTAAAGATGTGGTTTGCCCTTTGGCTTTCAACTATTTGAGAAAACGGAGTTTCATGAATATTGCCTAGGTTAATTACGCCCTCTCCATCAAGGCAGCAAGGGACTACTGTGCCATCTACTAATATGGCTACTTGATTTCTAAGACCATAACAAAAACCAGGGCTATTATCTTCGTGTTCCTTTAAATCTGGCCACTGAAATTCATGGTCTTGATTTAAATATACTTTATCACAAATTTTAATACCACGACCGGGGTGTATTTCTTCTTCAATTTTATAAGGTAGTTGGAAGGCATTTTCAATTACGAAAAGTAAGTCACGATTTTTATTAGCTTCAAGGTTAGTGGCATTATCAACATTAAGGTTCCACAACCTTAGAGAAAATAAAGTATCCGTTGTGGCTATAGATTGTTTGACAAAGGAAATAATATTATTAACATATTCATCCTTATTGGAACCCCCTTCATTGCCATCAAAGCTGTGCAAAGAAAAATTAATCTGTCTTAACGCGGGCTTTAAGATTATTTTATCACGAACTTTATTTATTAGAGTTCCATTGGTAGTTATGTTAACCTTAAAACCTTTTTCATAACTTAAATCTAAAAATTCATCTAATTTGGGGTGTAATAGTGGCTCTCCTTTAACATGGAAATATATATAATCCGTATGAGGTTTTATTTGGTCTAATATTTTGACAAAGGTTTCTATATTCATAAATTCAGGAGACCTAAGTGTCTTAGGGCAAAAACTACAGGAAAGATTACATACATTTGTAATTTCTATATAGAATTTTTTGAACTTTTTCATAAAATATACTCCATTCATAAGTAGACTAGGTAAATATATAAATACTAGCATAATAATTTTATAATAACAGCTACAATGATTGTAGCATATAAAATCACAAAATATGATGTATTATAAAAAAAGGTAAAATGAATAATTATTTAGTATAAAGATAAAAATAAATTTAACATTAAAAGGGAGGAAGAAATTATGGCGTTATTAGGAAATCCATTTGTTGCAAATGTACCAAGAAAAATGTCAAATGAGGAGCTAGCGCAAGCAATTCGTGTGGACATAGCGGGTGAGTTTGAGGCTATCATAGGTTATGAAGCTCATGTAATGTCTACGGATGATGAAAGAGTTAAAAAGGTTTTGAATCATATTGCAGATGAAGAAAGAAGGCACGTTGGGGAACTTGAAGAAGTTTTATATATGTTATCTCCAAAGGACTCTCAGTTTATGGAGGAAGGTAAACAGAAAATCAAAGATCAAAAATCTCAAAATTTTCAACAGCCAATGCAATAGGCTTATTTCTTGCCATCCTTTTGGATGGCATTTTCACTTTAATTGGTGGCCACTTGACCCTGCTTTATAGCTCTTTAAAAATAAATTGAAAAACTCATTTATTACTTGTGAAGGTTCAGTCTCTCCATTTAGTTTTAATACTTCCATTGCAACTTCTATTGTGCATAAGTTACCATCCACCACGCCTCTTCTCAAATCATAATTAGACTTAAAAGCTGGTTCTAATGTAATGATTGGTAGTGTTTCTAGATAGGCGCTTCTTCTAAATATTTTTCGGGTCTCTTTCCAAGTACCATCTATAATAATAAATGCAGGGATTTTTCCTGTATTTTTATATTCAACTTTACGGAGCTCTGTTTCACTATTTTCTATAGGAAAAAGCAAGAAGGCCTCATACATTTCATTATTTAAATTTGCTACTAATTTTTCTGGTATCCTAGTTCTTTCCCAAAGAAAAATCTCTGTTGAATTTGGGTTAACTAGTTCTAATAGCCTTGCAGTATTAGAAGCCCTATAAAATTCTTTTTCCGTAGACAGAATCCAAATCTTTGCATCAGTTTTTACTTTTGGTGCTTTATCACAAAGGCAATTTATAATTGGTAAACCACATTTATTACAACTACTATGTAGACTTGTTATTTGTTTTACACTGTAATTTGAATTCATTTTTCCGTTCATAAGTGCCTCCTATTTTATAAAATGTTACATTACTTTTAAATAATACGAATTTATTCAAACCTATTACTTTGTAGCCATTTTTTCGCAAAATCAACTCCTACTTTGATATTAAATAACTTACATTGAGCCTTACCAACCGTACCAATTACAACGTTATTTGTTGCTTCAAATGCATTACCAATCTTCTCAAAATCATCCTCTGAATTATAATCATAATCTTCAAACCACTTCCAAATTCTTTTGTTATTTTCTATAATGGCCGCGCCCATTTTACTTGTTGGCATTTTTTCATTTAATGCCTCCGCAAGATGAAAGCAAGTACACGAATCATATCCTACTCCTAGTAAAAGTACTTTAGCATTTAAATCATACATTTTACCGATGGGGGACTCCATTCCAAATTGAGGCGTAAGTTTATGATTATTTGTAATAGCATTAGCAAATTTACCACATGCTGCAAATGACACCTGTGGGTGATTGGACCTATATACCTGAGGTAAAGTTCTAAACAATTCAGCAATATTACCCATTCCCCTAGTTGGAGTAAGATTTACATCAAAGGCTGGCATACTATCATATATAGGCTGTAACCATTCCTTAGGAACAGGCGGATTTTCCCATTTTGCTGGATCGGAAATTGAGCCACTATGAGCAGGCATTATTAAAGTTCCGTTCTCATTAATAACTTGTTTAAGCGCAATTACAACTGCTTGAGCAGCTCCACAAACCCAACCAATACTTGAGAGTGAAGAATGCACTAGTAGAATATCATTATCTTTAATGCCGAGATTTAATAAATCATTATATATAGTATCCACCGTATTCATATGCTCACTTAATTCAATTACCTTTTGTTCACTCATACTATCATCCCCTTATTATAAGTTATTGTGATTTAATGATTTGTTAAGCCAGCATTTCTCCCGTTTTAGAGGATATATTCATAAGTTCAGATATATTATTAATAATATATTTTGGCGCATATTGTTTTGCATCCCACACTTTCCCATTACTTAACCAAACAGAGATTAAACCAGCATTAATTGCACCTTTTATATCCCATAAAGGGTTGTCCCCAACAAATAAGGTAGTTTCATTATTAGAATTGATTCTAGATAAAGCAAGATGAAATATTTCAGGGTGAGACTTTCTAATATTAACTTCTTCAGAAATAATGATAGTTTTCATGTATTTTCTTAAATTCATTTTATTAATTTTTGTATTTTGAAAATTGGAAGCACCGTTTGTCACAATTCCCATTTTTATGTTCTCATTCATAAAGAAATCTAAAACATTATATAAGTTAGCCATAGGTTCAGCACATTTTGGAAACTCCTCATTCCAAAAATCAATTAACTCTTTTAAATTAGGTTTATATTTCCATGAAACTCTGTTTTGTAGCTCTTTGAACATGTCTTCTCTTGGTCTATATCCTTGCCAATCAAGTTCAAAAAAAATATTTTTCATAATTAACTTATTATCATAGTTCAAGGCAGGGCGATATTTCAGTTTAAAAAGATCAATAAATTTACACAACGACTTGTTTCTATCATGGATTGTATCATCCAAATCAAAAAGTATTGTATCAAAAATCACATAATTCACCTCCTTATATTATAAACCATGAAAACCCAACAATCACCTTTGCAATTATAGTCGAACGCCATCGCAAGTATCGCCTGCATTTGATAATCTTCCCATTATAACCGTATTATAATAGTTTCCATCTTTATGAATACGGTCCTTTATTAATAATCCTTCTTCTACAAATCCATATCTTTTATATAATTGAATCGCTTTTGTATTTATTTGTACCACAGTTAATGAAATTTTTTCAATTCCCACAGTATCTGCCCACATCAAAATATTTTCTAGTAGCACTTTACCAATTCCATGACCCCAGTATTCCTTAGAAATACATAATCCAAACTCTGCTTTATGTCTGAATCTAATTAGTTTACTTACCTCGCAACGAGTAAATCCAACAATTTTACCTTCTATTTCTGCAACTAAAAATATAGTTCTTTCCGCTATTGAATCTTTATAAATAAGTTTTTCAAAATCTTCTGGAGTTAATAAATCTTCACCAGATTCCCTATCAAGATTTTCTGTTTGTCCATCAATTTTAACCCTTAATTTAGATAATTCAACTGCATCATATTTTGTTGGACAACGAAGTATCCATGTTAGACCTTTACCTTCTATTCTTTTGTTTTCAATAATCACACATTTCCTCCAGCTTTATATTAATATTAAAATATTAGACGATGTTCATGGAGCTCATTAATAATATAATGATACTTTAAAAATAAATAATACTGTTAAAACTACCATAGATATACAAATATTTAATTTCCGCGAAGGTTCCTGTATCTCTATGTTGTTTTTTTTCACAGGAAATTCATTATATAATTGCCAAATGTTTTTTAGCTTTTTTATTGCTATATAACTTATGACTAAAGAAATTATAAAGATTATTACATAAATTATAAATGACCTTGTTAATAAGGTATCACCTTTGTTATTTTTATTGATAAATGATGCTGTGACTAAATCTCCTCTTGTAAAATAAGACCCTATTTCATATACTGTATTATTAAATATATGAAATATAATTCCTGGTAAAGTTGAATTTGTATAATAGACAATAATTCCTAAAAAAACAGAATAAATAAAAAGACTTGATAAACGGTATGGATTTGTATGCATAATAGAGAAACAAACAGCTGAAAAAATAATTGAATATTTTATTCCGCTTTTTTCAATACTACTTATTAAAAAACCTCTATAGAATAATTCTTCACATAGCGGAGTTAAAATACCTGCTACTAAAACCAAAACTATTAGAGTTGAATTATCCTTGGCAACATATAATCATTCATTTTATAACTTAAATCAAACCTACTTATTATTATATTCATAAAATTATCTAAGAATAATGAAATACCTAAAAATGATAAAAACAAAATAAAACTCAGTAGAAATTGTTTAACTGAAACATGGTTTAGTTTAAATATTTTTTTAATATTTAAATTTTTAAGTTTGCATAAGATTAAACTTGGAATTATATTTATCCCCACCTGAGAAACCAAGCATAAAACCAATAATTTAACTAGCGAAAAATAATTTACTTGAAAATTACTAGTAAAATCATTAATTATTACCTCCATACCCCACCATAACAAATATATCTCGAATAGATATATATTTATGTGATGTTTCACTTTCTATTGTATTCATTTTCTTATACCCTCCCATTTATCAACTATCCATATTTTCGAAAATTATGAGGGGTGTTTTTTATTCATAATATGGGTTAATGTGAACTGTATAATGAAAATTACCATAATAGCTATAAAGGATATTATAACCACATTTATTATATTATTATAACATTAAGTTCATAATAAAGAACATAACAACGCTTAACTTCATAATATACATAATGTACTTATATTATGGAGGGAAAGCTTTGAAAAAACTAAATCCTGAAAAATTAAAGGTTAATTTTGGCGCTATGACAAGTGAGATCGAACCAATTATTCCAAGAAAATATACACTAACTCATTCCGATATTACGGGCGAGTTATTTTTAACTATTGCTGCAAAATATGATTATAACAAAATTACTGTTATGAGGGATGAAGTACTAGCAGAATGGAGTAGGTCTGATAATGAGTATGTCTTGATGGTCAATGTTATGGTAGATAAAGAAAAGAACTCGGTAATGGCAGCCATCCGCAATGATATTTTTGTAAAAGAGCTCCCTTTAGCATTAGAGGCAATTGTTTATGGAGATAGGGAGCTTTTAAAAACTAATCCTTCCTTATTTAAAGCACCTATTTATGTGAAATTTAATTCGGCTTATCCAATGTTTAGTCGTCTAAAACTATGGGGTACGTTGTCAGATTATAAGTAAAATCATTTAATTTAACATCCATATAGCATAATTTAAAACTCCAGCAAAGGATACCCAAGCTATATAAGGAATCATGAGATAAGCGGAAGTTTTATCTATCCTATGAAACTCAAAAGTAGTTAAAAGAATGTATACTACTAAAACAAGTAACTCTAGAAATGCTATTGCATAAAGTCTAAACCTGAAAAATATAATGGACCACAGAAAGTTTAAGAATAATTGAATACCATATAAAACTAATGCTTTAGTTATGTCCTCACCAGATTTACCTTTCATCCAAATTCTATAAGCAGCTACAGCCATTAAAAAGAATAAAATTGTCCAGACTACAGGAAAAATCCATCCAGGTGGGGAAAAGGTTGGTTTATTGAAATTTTTATAATCGCTAGATGCAGTCATACTTAAAAAACCACTTAAAAAACCTATGCCTTCTGCTAATAAAATGCTAATAATAAGAGCAATAATGCGTTTCTCACCTTTTACCTTAAAAAGACTAAACATATTTTATCATCCTTTCTATCATTATTTCTAATAGAGTTCATAGTTAAATCTAATATTTTTGACTTATTTAATAATATATTTATTTAGAAGTTATTTTATACCTATAAGAATTTTAGGGAAAGGGTGTCGCGCTTTTTTAATTCAAAGGGCTATACATATGAAAAGTGTTACTTTAAATTATATTTTTATATAACTTAAAGTAACACTTTAATTTTACATATTAATTTTTCATAAACCTTCTGCATATGAGGTTCATTGCTATATAAATTGACCTCATCTATTGGAATCCATTTCACAGCGCTATTTTCATCCTCTTTTACCACGAGAAGTTCATCTTCATCAGCTTCAACTAAATAAGTAAGTGACAAATGTAAATGTGCGGATACGTAGTTGCCTCTTTTTATATGACCAAGCACAGGTAATATGTCCAATGAGAATATATGTGGAAAAACTGGGTGAACATTTTTTACTCCAGTTTCTTCTCTTGCTTCTTTAATTGCAACAGACAATAAATCTTTTTCTCCATCCGCATGGCCACCTGTCCATGACCATGAATTATATATATTGTGGTGTACCATTAACACTTTATCTTTTGTTTTATTTACTACAAAGCCTGAACTTGTTATATGAGCCATGCCGTTGTCCCTAGTTAAGATATCATTAAATTTATTTATAGAATATTCAATTAACTTTTTATCCTTTTTTTCTTGTTCATTATAAGGGATATAATCTTTTATTGACATAATCCAATCCATAGGCTTTATCATCTTCTCTCTAAAGTTATATTGTGGTTAGGAGTTTTATTTTTTAGGACTCTTTGTGGCTATCTTAGCTGGGTTTATATTTTTCCACCTTTTTAGTTTATAAGTATTTCTTGTTAAGAATTTTGCCACAAATTTAGGAAGCTTCATTTCTATTATTTTATTAGTTACCATATCTCTCATTTCAATCACTGTAATATCAGGCAAAGTAAATTTACCATCTTCATAACAATGACTGCAATACATTTCACTTAAGCTACAGTCAGCTTCAGTTCCTGCATATTTTTCATCTTTATTTAAAGGCATTCCACAACTTTGACAATTGATTTCTTTCCTTTTCATAATTCACACTCCATCTCTAATATATATTAAACTTTTAATTACATTTTAGACTATAATATGTAACTTGAACATATAAATATAAATGATTTTTTAATTAATAAAAAACAGCTACATATCAAACCATCCTTTACGTTTAAACCATAAAAACATTTTAATTGCAATAAAAGCCATAATTATTAAAATTATAAAATAGCCATATTTCCAAGTAAGTTCAGGCATGTTTTGAAAATTCATACCGTAAACCCCTACTACAAATGTTAATGGTATAAATATACTTGATATAACAGTTAAAACCACCATATGCTTATTCAAACGAGATGAATTTATGGACAAGTAATTATCACGCATATCTGAGGTTAATTCTCTATCAGAAGCTATCATATCTGAAAGTTTAATTAAGTGATCATGAATATCAGAAAAATATAATTTGTGTTCATGAAAGCCTATAAGCCGTTCAGAGTTTATTATTCTATATAACAAATTACGCATAGAATTTATTGTTTTTCGGAGATTTAATAAATCGCTCCTTATATCAAAAATTTCATCCATTAAGATGCGAGTATGCTTTCTTTTAACGTTATTTTCATTTTCATCTAATTTGTCCTCGATTTTATTAATAGCCGGAAAGAAGTAATCAACTATATTATCTAATATTCGATGGGCAATATAAGAAGGCCCTTTATCCCAATTTTTTTCATCTGTTTTACTCGCTGCCAGGCTTCATCTAGTTCATTTAATTCAGTACTATGATAAGACACGATGTACTTATTGCCTACAAAAAGAGAGACTTCTACTGGATTTAAAGTATATTGATTTAGAGCATTAAGCACAAAAAAATTATAATCATCATAATAATCTAGCTTAGGACTATTAAATGAAAAAACACAATCTTCTATAGATAAGTGATGAAAATGAAAATAACTGTCTAACAAGGCTATTTCTTCTTGGTCAGGATTATTAAAATCCATCCAATACCACATAATATTGTCCTTTGATAACTCATCTATAGGCAAATCATAAATTAGCTTTAAATCTTTTGTAATAGCTATCACACGAATCAAATAAATCCATCCTTTTTGCGGATTTTCTATTTTAAATACAACTATTTTGTATTTATTAAAAATCCATATGCTTTTTTAATTATTATAGTGTACTTACAATTATTAAATTATAACAACTTCATTATAATACAATAATTACTAATGACAATAAAAATATAAAACAAAGACAGTTAAAATAAATAATTTTTAAAACATAGTAAATACTAAAAAGTATGGGAATTTAAAACTCTATTATTGAAAATAATTATAAAATACTTTTGTCTTGACATGTAACGTAAAAATATATATACTTTGACTATCAAACTATTTGAAAATCAAAGTAAAGGGAGAGGATAATTATGAAGTTACCTCCTTTAAAAATTGGAGAATTAATAGCACGTGTTCCTATAATTCAAGGCGGTATGGGGGTAGGAGTATCTCTTTCGGGTCTTGCATCAGCTGTTGCAAATGAAGGTGGAATAGGGATAATATCTACTGCCCAAATTGGGTATAATGAAGAAGACTTTGGAAACAATGCAAAGGAAGCAAACAAAAGAGCATTAAGAAATGAAATACGACGCGCTAGAAAACTCAGTCCTAAGGGTATTATAGGAATAAATATTATGGTAGCTATGAATAATTATGAGGAAATAGCAAGAACTGCTCTAGAAGAGGGTATAGATTTAATAATATCTGGTGCGGGACTTCCACTTAATTTACCTAAAATAGCTAAAGACTTCAAAGCAAAGCTTGCACCTATAGTATCATCAGCGAAGGCAGCTACAGTAATATCAAAAATGTGGGATAGAAAAGATCATTGTGCCGCAGATTTAATTGTTGTTGAAGGACCTGAAGCTGGCGGACATCTTGGTTTCTCAATGGAATCATTAATAGAAAAGAAAACCCAAGACTTAAAGGACATAGTTAAAGAAGTTATTGAAGCAATGAAACCTTTTGAAGAAAAATATAATAAAAAAATTCCAGTAGTAGCTGCTGGTGGGATTTATACTGGATCAGATATTGCCGAGTTTATAAAACTTGGAGCAGCTGGTGTACAAATGGCTACTAGATTTGTGGCTACTGAGGAATGTGATGCTAGTTTAGCTTTTAAAATGGCATACATTAATTCAAAACAAGAAGACATAAAGATAGTAAAAAGCCCAGTAGGTATGCCAGGGAGAGCTATTAACAATAAGTTTATGAAGAACGTAGAGGAAAATGGCTGTAAAGTAGAAAAATGCTATTTATGCATAAAGGAATGTGATCCAAGACAAACCCCTTATTGTATTACCGAAGCGTTAATACAAGCAGTAAAAGGTAATTTAGATAAAGGTCTTATTTTTGTGGGAAGTAATGCTTATAAAGTAGATAAAATGATGACCGTAAAAGAACTCATGAGTGAACTTGTGGTAGAGGCAGAGAGTATTATCTAATTTTACCATTAATATGAAAATTTGAATTAATTATGAATATATTTATATTTGTGGTAAAAATATTGACAAACAACCCTTCCAAAGATATACTTTGATTATCAAAGTATTTGAAAGTCAAAGCATGGGAAATGGTGATAAATATGAGCAAATATATTGGAGTTGTCAATGAACTACTAGTAGAGACATTTAATGATATATTGCAAATAGAAATGAAGGCACTTAAAGAAGGGGTACTTAATGATATATCAATAACAGAAATTCATACTATTGATGCAATAGGAATGTATGAATATAGAACTATGACAGAAGTATCCCAAGATCTTAAAATAACTTTAGGTACTCTTACTACAGCTATCAATAAACTTGTAAAAAAAGGTTATGTAGATAGAAAAAGAGGGGAAGAAGATAGAAGATCAGTAATGATTGCTCTTACTAGAAAAGGAAAGCTGGCCTATAGAATACATGATAAATTTCATTCACATATGGTGCACTCAACTATAGATGGTCTTAACGAAGAAGAAGAAGAGGTACTAATAAAATCTCTTGAAAAATTGAATAATTTCTTCAAAGAAAAATATAAATTAGAAGATTAATGAAAGGGGCAATTAAGCAATGAATGAGGTACAGATAATTGGTACAGGAAGTTATGCTCCTCTAAATATAATGACTAATCAACAAATGGCAGAACTTGTAGATACTTCTGATGAATGGATAGTTTCTATGACAGGTATTAAAGAGAGACATATATCACAAGGAGAAAATACTTCAGACCTCGCCACAAAAGCTGCTCTTTCGGCATTAAAGGATGCAAATGTTAAAGCTGAAGATATAGATCTTATAATTCTTGCAAGTACATCACCAGATCAATTTGTTCCAGCCACTGCATGTATAGTTCAAGGAAATATTGGAGCAGATAATGCCATGGCCTTTGATATATCAGCAGCTTGCTCGGGGTTTATATTTGCTCTTAATATAGCAATGCAATTTTTAAAAACTGGTAACCGCAAAAGAGCCTTAATAATAGGTGCTGAGGTACTATCGAAGATTGTTGATTGGACAGATAGAAACACTTGCATACTCTTTGGAGATGGTGCGGGAGCAGCAGTTATTGAAGTAGGCAATAAGAGAGGAATTATTTCTGTGGATTCAGCTTCAGAAGGTAAGAAAAGTGATCTTTTGACTTGTCCAACAGTAGATGTAAAAAACACTTTTACAAATGGAAAAGAAGATTTTAAAGCAAAAATAGATATGGACGGCAAAGAAATTTTTAGGTTTGCAGTAAATGTTATTGTAAGTAGCATAAATAAAATTTTAAAAGAAAATAATTATACATTAGATGATGTTAAGTATGTAGTTTGTCACCAAGCAAATTTCAGAATTATAGATTTTGTTGTAAAAAGATTGAAAGCTGACAAAGATAAATTCTTTGTAAATTTAGATAGGTATGGAAATACTTCAGCAGCAAGTATAGCGATAGCATTAGATGAAATGAATAAAACAAATTTATTGAATGCTGGAGATAAAATTATACTTGTAGGCTTTGGCGGTGGATTAACCTACGGAGCTTCATTAATAGAATGGACAATGAACAAATAAAATATTAGGAGGAATTAATAATGGTATTTGAAAAAGTTAAAAATGTAATAGTTGAACAATTAGGGATAGACGAAGCAGAGGTAACAATGGAGGCAAATTTTGCAGATGATTTAGGTGTAGATTCTCTTGAAATATTTGAAATTGTAATGTCACTGGAAGAAGCTTTTGAAATTGAAATACCAAATGAAGATATTGAAAACATTAAGGATGTAAAGGGAATTGTTAAATATATAGAAGCAAAACTTAAATAATAGGAATTGCGGGGTTAGATAATTAGAGAGCTGAACTACTAAGTGTATTAAAATTTAGTTTCCTTCAGTACGTTAAAAAGTATATATTACATGAAATGTAGTCCACGTAATATATACTTTTTTTCTATAATTATCTAACCCTAACTATATTCTTTTAACGACATTTCAGAAGGAAGGTCTCCTATTTATATAAGTAGTAGTTATATGCTTTCTCAAATAGAGAAATTCAGTGAGAGTCTAAATCTCCTTCTGAAGTCGTTAATATTGCAGCTTCGAAGAAGATGATTAAGGAATCAAGGAGGGGTAAAATGTTTAATTCTGTATTTTTTGAAGATTTAGGTGTAAAATATCCAATAATACAAGGTGGAATGGCTTGGGTTGCAGATAGTAGCTTAGCTTCTGCAGTATCTAATGCAGGCGGCTTAGGTATTATAGCAGCAGCTAATGCACCAGTTGATTATATAAGAGATGAAATTAGAAAAGCAAAGAAGTTAACAGATAAACCTTTTGGTGTGAATATAATGCTACTCAGTGAGAATGCAGAAGAAATTGCACATCTTGTATGTGAAGAAGGCGTTAAAGTTGTTACTACAGGAGCGGGAAACCCAGGTAAATATATGGAACTTTGGAAGGCACATGGAATTAAAGTAATACCAGTAGTGGCTTCTGTTGCATTAGCTAAGCGAATGGAGAGAGCTGGAGCAGATGCAGTTATTGCGGAAGGTTGTGAATCTGGAGGCCATATTGGCGAACTTACAACTATGGCCCTGGTTCCTCAAGTTGTTGACGGAGTTAATATTCCTGTAATTGCAGCAGGAGGCATAGGCGACGGACGTGGCGTGGCAGCAGCCTTTATGCTTGGAGTACAGGGAGTTCAGGTAGGAACAAGGTTTTTAGTAGCGAATGAATGTACAATTCATGAAAATTACAAAAAAAAGGTATTAGCAGCAAAGGATATAGATTCAGTAGTTACAGGAAGACCTACAGGTCACCCAGTTAGGGTTTTGAAAAATAAATTATCAAGACAATTTCAGAAGCTTGAAAAGGAAAATGTTTCAGTAGAGATTTTAGAAGAACTTGGACGGGGATGTCTACAAAAGGCAGTTAAAGAAGGCGATATTGAGATGGGATCCGTTTTGGCAGGACAAATCGCTGGTCTTGTAAAGAAAGAACAATGTTGCAAGGAAATTATAGAAGAAATGTTTACAGAGGCAGAAGAGGCTATTAGAAAATTCATATAAAAAAGAATATTATTATTTGACATAGATGAAGTTAAAGTGATGATTACAGCACTAAAAGTGATGATTAAGGAGGGGAATTATGAGTAAAACTGCTTTTATTTTTCCCGGACAGGGAGCCCAATATATTGGAATGGGCAAGGAATTATTTGAGAATATTGAGGAATGCAGAAATATATTTAATGTAGCAGATAGTGAACTTGGTTTTGAATTAAGTAAACTTTGTTTTGAAGGTACACAGCAAGAACTAGATATCACAGAGAATACACAGCCTGCTATTTTAGCTACTAGTATAGCAGCTCTCGTGGCATTAAGTCAGCAGGGAATAAAATGTGATGTAACTGCAGGACTAAGTCTTGGAGAGTACTCAGCGCTTGTTTGTAGTGGAGCCATGGATTTTAAAGATGCTATTAAGCTTGTTAAAAAGCGTGGAAGATTTATGCAAGAAGCAGTGCCTGTAGGAATAGGAACTATGGCAGCTATAATAGGCCTTACTACAGATTATGTTGAAGAAGCTTGTAGTGATGCTAGAACTTCTGGCATAGTAGAGATTGCTAATTTAAATTGTCCGGGACAAATAGTAATTGCCGGGGAAATAGCAGCCGTAGAACTTGCTTGCGAAAGAGCTGTGGAAAAAGGTGCAAAAAAAGCAATGATTTTATCAGTAAGTGCACCCTTCCATACCTCTATGCTAAAACCGGCAGCAGAGAAATTAGAAGTTGAGCTTCAAAATATAAAACTTAAGGATTTTACTATTCCAGTAATGACAAATGTAACTGGCGATTATGTAAAAAGTGTGGATGATATAAAACCTAATTTAAAACTTCAAGTTATGAGTTCCGTATTATGGGAAACAATTATAAGAAATATGATAAAAGATGGCGTTGATACTTTCGTAGAGATAGGTCCAGGCAAAGTGTTAAGTGGCTTTATTAAGAAGATAGATAGAAAACTTACAGTAGTGAATGTACAAGATATGGCATCTTTAGATAAAGCTGTCGCATCTTTAAAAAGGCAGTAAAACTTCTTAAACAGTAGGATTTCTTAAGAAGTAAGAATGCTTGGAAAGCAAAAATGCTTTAAAAGCAAGGTCTTCTTAAGAAGCAAAGATACTATGAAAAATAAAGGAGATCAGGTATATGTTAAAAGGAAAAACAGCAGTAGTTACAGGAGCTAGTCGTGGTATTGGAAGAGCAATAGCATTAAAGCTAGCAAAGCTTGGGGCAAATGTAGTTGTTAACTATAGAAATAGTGTAGACGCAGTGCAGGAAGTAGTTAAAGAAATAGAAGCTTTAGGAGTTAAGGTATTAGCGGTTCAGTGTGACATAAGTAGTTATAGTGATGTAGAATTTATGATGAAAAAATGTATTAAAGAATTCGGAAGCTTAGATATTCTAGTTAACAATGCTGGTATAACAAAAGATGGTCTTTTACTGAGAATGAAAGAAGAGGATTTTGACAACGTTATAGATATTAACCTAAAGGGTGCTTTTAATTGCACAAAGCATGTATCGGCCATTATGCTTAAACAAAGAAGTGGAAGAATAATAAATATATCTTCAGTGTCTGGTCTCATAGGGAATGCAGGTCAAGTAAATTATTCCTCCGCAAAGGCAGGAATTTTAGGCATGACCAAGGCTGTGGCTAGAGAATTCGCAAGTCGTGGGGTTACTTGTAATGCAGTAGCGCCAGGATATATTCGAACAGATATGACTGATGGTTTGACTGAGAAGGTAAAGGATACTATAATAAGCACTATTCCACTAAAAAGACTTGGTATGCCAGAAGATGTAGCAAACGCAGTAGCATTTTTAGCCTCAGAGGAAGCTTCATACATAACAGGGCAGGTTATAAATGTTGATGGTGGAATGGTAATGTAACATCAGAATCAGTTAATACAGCACCTTTAGGTGATATAGCACCTCTAGGTGATTAAGTACCTTTAGGTGATAAAGCACTTTTAGGTTATAATTAAAGGAGGGTTCACTTTATGAAAAATAGAGTTGTTATAACAGGCATGGGAGCAGTTACTCCTATAGGAAATGATGTAAATAATTTTTGGAATAATATAAAAGAAGGTACTTGCGGCATAGATGTAATTAAGTCTTTTGATATTTCTGACTTCAAATGTAAGTTAGGTGCAGAGGTTAAGGATTTTGATGTAACAGTTGCATTAGATAAAAGAGAAGCTAGAAAAATGGATAAATACTGTCAGTATGCTATGGTAGCAGCTGACGAAGCTGTTAAAAATTCTGGACTTGACCTAGAAGCTATAGATAGTGAAAGATTAGCGGTAGTAGTTGGTTCAGGAATAGGTGGACTTGGTACTATTGAGCAAGAACATAAGAAACTTATGGAAAAGGGACCTAATAGAGTTTCACCATTTTTAATACCTATGATAATAGGCAATATGGCAGCTGGAAACATTGCAATAAAGTATGCGGCTAAAGGTATGTGTACTAGTGTAGTTACCGCTTGTGCTACAGGAACTAATGCCATAGGAGATGCTTTTCACATGATTCAAGATGGAAGAGCAGACATAATAATAGCTGGGGGAGCAGAGGGATCAATAACTCCACTGGCTTTAGCAGGTTTTACCTCGCTTACAGCTTTAACCAAAAGTGAAGATCCTTTAAGAGCATCAATTCCATTCGATAAAGAGCGGTCTGGGTTTGTTATGGGAGAGGGTGCAGGTATAGTTATACTTGAATCTTTAGAGCATGCACAAAAAAGAAATGCAAAAATATATGCAGAGATAAAGGGTTATGGAGCAACTTGTGATGCTTATCATATAACTTCACCATCACCAAATGGAGAAGGTGCTGCAAGAGCAATGGTAATGGCACTTAAAGATGGGGATGTTAAGGCAGAAGAAATATCTTATATCAATGCGCACGGAACAAGTACTCCCTACAATGATAAGTTTGAAACTATAGCTATAAAGTCTGCTTTTGGAGAATACGCATATAAAATACCTATAAGTTCAACAAAGTCTATGACAGGACACTTACTCGGAGCATCAGGAGCTATAGAAGCTATAGTATGTGTAAAAGCATTAGAAGAAGGTTTTGTACCAGCAACTATAGGATATAGTGTTCCAGATGAAGATTGTGATTTAGATTACGTTCCAAACTCAGGACGAAAACTGCAGCTTAAATATGCAATGTCTAATTCTTTAGGCTTTGGTGGTCATAATGCTACTATATTATTAAAAAAATGGGATGGTAAATAATTATGGATTACAAAAACATTCAAGAGTTAATAAAAACCGTTAGTGACTCAGAGCTTACATCATTTGAAATTGAGATGGAAGGTATAAGAATAAAGATTGAGAAAAAACAGCAGCAGGTTGTAGTAGAAAGAATGCCAGCAACTGTTGCACCTGATCAATCAGTTATTAAAGAATCACTAACTAGAGAAAATATAGCCACAAAGCAAATGGCTGAAGAAATACTAGAAAGCAACATAACTAGCACTATAGAAAATGATGCCAAAATAATACCAGTAGAGAATCTATTTGTAGTTAAATCTCCTATTGTTGGAACTATGTATTCCTCACCTAGTGATGAATCACAGAATTTCGTAAAAGTTGGTACAGTGGTTAAAAAGGGAGACACCCTTTGTATTTTAGAGGCTATGAAGCTTATGAATGAAATTGAAAGTGAAGTAGATGGAGAAGTTGTAGAAGTTTTAGTTTTAAATGAAGATATGGTAGAGTACGGACAGCCATTATTTAAAATACGTAAAAAATAATAGTTGGACAGCTGAGAATTTTAATCTGTCCATTGATTTATATGAGTGAAAGGTGGAAGGATATACATGGAAAATACAATAGGTACTACTTTGAATATAAAACAAATTCAAGAGATTATTCCTCATAGATATCCATTTTTATTTGTGGATAAAGTAGAGGAATTAGAGCCAGGAAAAAGAGCTGTTGGATATAAGAATATTACTATGAATGAGTATTTTTTTCAGGGACATTTTCCTACGGAAGCTGTACTTCCTGGAGTAATAATAATTGAGGCGCTTGCACAGGTTGGAGCAGTAGCACTTTTAAGTATGGAAGATTACAAAGGTAAAATTGCTTACTTTGGTGGTATTAATAAAGCTAGATTCAGAAAAAAAGTTGTTCCAGGAGATGTTCTAAAGCTTGAGGTAGAAATAATCAAAATGAAGGGACCTGTTGGAATTGGAAAGGCAGTAGCCACAGTAAATGGACAAAAGGTTGCAGAGGCTGAAATTACGTTTGCAGTAGGGATCTAATAATAATATTAAGTGCAGGGAAGGTAAATAATATGTTTAAGAAGATATTAATTGCTAATAGAGGCGAAATAGCAGTAAGAATAATTCGGGCTTGTCATGAAATGGGCATCCAAACTGTCGCAGTATATTCTGAGGTAGATAAAACTGCTCTTCATACACAAATGGCAGATGAGGCTATATGTATAGGACCGGCTAAATCTAAGGATAGTTATTTAAATATGCAGAATATCCTAAGTGCTACAGTGCTTACAGGTGCAGAAGCAATTCATCCTGGATTTGGGTTTTTATCTGAAAACAGTAAATTTGCACAGATGTGTGAGGAGTGTAATATAAAATTTATAGGTCCAGATTCACAAAATATCGATAATATGGGTAATAAGCTAAAGGCAAGGGAAATGATGATAAAGGCTGGAGTACCAGTAGTACCTGGATCAGATGGAGAGATTGCTTCTGAAGCAGATGCCATAAGTGCAGCTAAGAAAATAGGATACCCTGTAATGATAAAAGCTTCAGCAGGGGGCGGGGGACGAGGTATAAGAGTTGTTACAAAGGAAGAAGACCTTATACAAGCGTTTAATACTGCTAAAACAGAGTCTAAAACAGCTTTTGGTGATGATACGATGTATATGGAAAAATTCATAGAAGAGCCAAGGCATATAGAGTTTCAAATACTTGCAGATGAGCATGGAAATGTTATTCATCTTGGCGAGCGGGACTGTTCTATCCAAAGGCGTAATCAGAAGGTTATAGAAGAGGCACCAGGATCTGCAATGACAGAAGAACTTAGAAAACAGATGGGTGAGGTTGCAGTTAAAGCAGCTAGGTCTATTAACTATAAAAATGCTGGAACCATAGAGTTTTTATTAGATAAGTATGGTAAATACTATTTTATGGAGATGAATACGCGGATTCAGGTGGAACATCCAATAACGGAAATGATCACAGGGGTAGATTTAGTTAAAGCTCAGATAAATATTGCTTCGGGACAAGTGCTTCCTTATAAACAGGAAGATATAAAAATCGGTGGGCATGCTATTGAATGTAGAATAAATGCAGAAAATCCAAGTAAAAATTTCATGCCTTGCCCAGGTGAAATAAAATCACTTCATCTTCCTGGAGGAAATGGAGTAAGAATTGATAGTGCGGCATATCAAGGGTACAAAATCCCCCCTACCTATGACTCTATGATAGGTAAACTCATTGTACATGGAAAAGATAGGCAGGAAGCACTATGTAAGATGAGGAGTGCCTTAGGAGAGTTTATAATTGAAGGTGTGGAGACTAATATAGACTTTCAATTCAAAATAGTAAATAATAAAAATTTTATAAGTGGGAACTTTGATACTAGCTTCATTAGTAAAGAATTCAAGAATCTTTAAAAAGTAGCTAAATTCATACTGGAATTTAATACCCAGAAGTTTTATACTATAAGCATGGGTATAAAATAGAGAACAGATTACGTAGGTATGTTTTTAGAAAGGGGTAGCTATATGTTTGAGTTTAAACGTATATTTAAAAAAAGTAGATATATTGAGGTTAAAAATTTAGAAAATGATAATGGCGAGAAAAAGCCTAATATTCCGACCGGAATGTGGGTTAAATGTGAAACCTGTGGTAAAATTCTTTATAGTAAGGATTTAGAAGATAGCATAATGACATGTGAAAATTGTAGAACTCATTTCAGAATCGGCTGTAGAGAAAGAATAAATTACACTATAGATAGTGGAACTTTTACAGAATACGATAAGGATATGATTTCAGATAATCCTATAGATTTTGAAGGATATAGTGAAAAACTCCAAAGTCTACGGGATAAAACATTATTAAATGAAGCTGTAATTACTGGAGAAGGAAAGATAAATGGACAGCATACGGTAATTGCAGTAATGGATAGTAATTTTATGATGGGGAGCATGGGTTCCGTTGTTGGAGAGAAAATTACAAGGGCTATTGAAAGCGCAACAGAAGCTAAAACGCCAATTATTATATTTACAGCCTCAGGTGGAGCTAGAATGCAGGAAGGTATATACTCTCTAATGCAAATGGCTAAAACTAGTGCTGCTATTGCAAGGCATAATGAAAAAGGGTGTCTTTATGTAACAGTGCTCACGGACCCAACTACAGGTGGAGTTACAGCAAGTTTTGCAACGCTTGGGGATATAATATTAGCAGAGCCCAATGCGCTAATAGGGTTTGCAGGTAGAAGAGTTATTGAACAAACAATTAAGCAACAATTGCCTGATGGATTTCAAAGGGCTGAATTTTTGCTCCAAAAGGGTTTTATAGATAAAATAGTGGATAGAAAAGCTATGAAGGACACCTTAGCTGAGATACTAAAAATTCATTTATAGCTAATATAGAGTGATAATAATAACACATAGGGAGGAGATTTTATGGGAACTTTACCTTTTGAAAAGCACATGTATGAGTTGAAAAGTAAAATTGATGAACTTAAAAATTTAGCAACAGAGCAAAATATGGATTTAGGAAAAGAAATAAGACAGATGGAAGTTAAACTCTATAATATGCAAAAGGAAGCCTATAAAAATTTAACTGCCTGGGATAAAGTAAGCATTGCAAGGCTCGTGGAACGTCCTACTGCTCTTGATTATATTAATAAAATTTTTGAACACTTTATGGAGCTACATGGGGATAGGTATTATGGGGATGATTCTGCTATTGTAGGTGGAATTGCGGAGTTTAATGGTATTCCTGTAACTGTTATAGCTCAGCAAAAGGGAAATAACACAAAGGAAAATATAAAAAGAAACTTTGGTATGCCAAATCCAGAAGGATATAGAAAAGCTTTAAGACTCATGAAACAGGCAGAAAAGTTTCAAAGACCCGTTATTTGTCTTGTAGATACTCCAGGAGCATATTGTGGACTAGGAGCAGAAGAAAGAGGACAAGGAGAAGCAATTGCTAGAAATCTTATGGAAATGTCAAATTTAAAAACACCAATAATCTCCATAGTTATAGGAGAAGGTGGAAGTGGTGGAGCTTTAGCATTGGCGGTAGCGGATGAGGTTTGGATGCTAGAGCATGCAATTTATTCTATTTTATCACCAGAGGGTTTTGCTTCTATATTATTTAAAGATGCGAGTCTTGCGAGTGAAGCAGCTAATGCAATGAAAATAACAGCTCAAGATTTAATTAATTTTGGAATAATAGATAGAATTATAAAAGAGCCCCTGGGGGGAGCACATACTAATGTAGATGAGATGGCATTGGGTATTAAACGTAATTTAGAAGAGTCAATTAATAGGTTAATACGGGAGCCTATAGAATCATTACTTACTAAAAGATATTATAAATTTAGAAAGATTGGCAAGGTAGTAGAATAAATAATACGTTTCATTTTAGTTTGTTTAAGAAAAGTATATATACTTTTCTTTTTTTTTGGTATTGAAGTGCATGTATAAATCATACATAATAGAGAAGAGAATAATATTTACCAGAATGGCAAAGGGGAATTGAGTTATGAGTGAAACACATAGTGATACAATTTTAGTAATAGATTCAGGATGCGATTTACCTTTAGAGTATATTGGACAAGAAAATATAGTACCCATAGGTTTAGTATGTAACTTTAAAGGTAAAGCAATAGAGGATGACTTTGGAAAATATTTTATTCGTAAGGACTTTTATGATGCTTTAAGGCAAGGAGAAATGCCTACTACCTCACAGATAAATAGCCAAAGATATCTAGAGGTTTTTAGTAAGTATGTAAGAGAAGAAAAACCTATTATATATATTTCCATGTCTTCTGCGTTATCAGGAACTATAAATAGTGCAAATATAGCAAGAGAAACCATACTTGAAGACTTCCCAGAGGCAGATATAAGTATAATTGATAGTAAATGTGCAAGCCTTGGGCAGGGACTTTTAGTTTATTATGCTTATGAAATGTTAAAGAAAGGGAACACTAAAGAGGAAATAGTTACATGGCTAGAGAAAAATAAACTTAAGATAAACCACTGGTTTACAGTTAATGATTTAAATCATTTAAAAAGAGGTGGAAGAATATCCAGTTCTGCTGCAGCCGTTGGTACCTTGTTAAATATAAAACCCGTTTTGTTTGTGGACAATGAAGGAATGCTAACTGCTTTTTCCAAATGTAGAGGACGAAAAAAGGCAATAAGTACCTTGGTTGAAAAATTCAAAGAAAGAACAGACCCAAATGTATTACAAGTTATAGCAATAGGTCATGGTGATTGCATTGAAGATGCATTAGCTCTGGAGGCATTAGTTAGAGAACATGGGAATGTTAAAGACGTCATTTTAAGTTATGTGGGTACGGCCATAGGGTCGCATACAGGACCAGAAATATTAGGGTTATATTTTATAGCCGACGAAAGATAAATATTAATGTATACTAAAGGAAATTAAATCGCAATTATAATTTTATATCATAAAGTAAAAGGGAGACGTCTTTATATAGACATCTCCCTTTTATATGGGGAAAACTATTTTGTTTCTTTTCCTAATTTTTTAGATTCTTTAGAAACGCCTATTTCATTTGCAGTTTCCATTCTCATTTTATCTAATTCTTGTTTTGTTTTTGGATTAGCTTTCTTATTATCTTTACTGTTTTTATTATCTTTATGGGACATTATATAAACCTCCTTGTATAGCTTAAGAGTGGAAAACAGTTATTAATTGTTTTGACTCTTGCTAATATATATCTTCAATAGATAATATAACCATATTTGTGAAATGTATTCGAGAAAAGTATATTTTTAAATGATATAATTAATATAATAAGAATATTTACACAGGAGGAATAAACAATATGAATAAAACAATAGGATTTATAGGCTGCGGAAATATGGCGCAAGCTATGATAGGTGGAATAGTAAAATCAAATTTAGTTTCTTGTGAAAAGGTAATAGCAAGTAATAGGTCAGATAAGAGTTTAAATAAGGTAAAAAAGGAATATAATATCTTAGTAACTAAGGATAATGTAGAAGTTGCAAAGGTATCGGATATAGTAATATTAGCTATAAAGCCTTATAAATATTTTGAGGTTATTGATGAGATAAAGCCATATTTAAAGAAGGATGTAGTTATAGTGACTATAGCTGCAGGGATAACGCTAGAGGATATGAGTAATACCCTTGGAGACGCTGCAAAGATTATAAGAAGTATGCCAAATACACCAGCACTTGTAGGCGAGGGAATGAGTGCACTGTGTGCTAATAAAAATATAACAAAAGAAGAATTGCAAGACGTAGTAAAAGTCTTTGAAAGCTTTGGTAAGATAGAAATATTAGAGGAAAATCTTATTGATGTAGTCCCAGCTATAAGTGGTTCATCCCCTGCTTATGTGTATATGTTTATTGAAGCCTTAGGAGATGGAGCAGTACTTCAAGGAATGCCTAGAGAAAAGGCTTATAAAATGGCAGCTCAAGCGGTGCTAGGAGCAGCTAAGATGGTACTTGAAACAGGAGAACACCCAGGAAAGCTTAAAGATGATGTATGCTCACCAGGGGGAACTACTATAGAGGCAGTATATACCTTAGAGAAGAATAATTTTAGAGCCGCTGTGATTTCAGCTATGGAGAGCTGTACCGAAAAGGCAATTAAAATGGGGCGAAAATAATCTTTTAGATATATAAAGAAGAGCAAAGTTTATACTTTGTTTATAATTTGTTTATAGAAAGTAGAGACATGTACTTTAAAATAGAATTATGAAAGGCTTTCATGTTAAGAAGTAAATTTAATACAAAAAGGGGATTTTATGAAATGAAATTAAACAAAAAAACATCAACAATTATAAGTTTTGCTATAGGTACCATAATGTTTACAACTACCGCTATGGCTCAAGTATTAACAAGAAGTGGGTATGATCAGCTTAAGGATTCTTTTAAATATACAGCAGAAAGTTGTACTACTAAACTTTCAAGCTATACTGCTGACGTGGCATTTATTATAAAGGACAATAGTACTGTCATTTATTCTGAAAATTCTCTTAATAAAGTTAATGTATCAACTGGAGCGAAAGAAACTGTAACCACAAGACTTGAAGATTCAAAAAAGACTGAGAATTATAATTATTCTGACAAAAAAGGATCTATAAGTAAAAATGATGAACAAAATATTTATTATTTAAATGAATATACAAGCGATCAGCAAAATACAACTAATGGCAATCCTTTTAAAGAAGAGGGAGCTGCTGATATGGAAAAAATTGCAGATGCTATTATAGGTAATTTAAAAGAAGCTGTTGTAGTTACTGAAAATTCAGATGGAAGTAAGACTTTATCTGGTTCTCTAAGTGAATCACAAATACCAGCGCTTATTAATGCAGTGGTATCTCTTCAATCTAAGAGTGTATTTGGTAATATGTCTAATAACCCTAATAATGAGAGTAGTATGCCTAAAATAACAAGTGATGTATTTGTAAAAGGAATTACAGGAAATATGGTAACAACTAAAGAGGGATTTATTCAAAGTATTCTTGGAACTGGAGCTATTTCCGGTAAAGATGAAAAAGGCACAGAGCATAAATTAACCTTCGAGTTATTAGCAAAGATGACAAATATTAACTCAACTAAGGTTAGTAAACCTGATCTTACAGGTAAGAAAGTAGAAAAAAACATACAACAAGATTATAGTAAATTATCAGATCCTGAAAAATATATAGGGAAATACAAAACAGAAATTATATTAGAGAAGGATGGCAAATTCGTAAAAATAGGTGAAAAATTCATAGATGTTACTGCAGTAGACGACAAGAGTATTAGTGGAAGACATTATGAAGAATATGCAAAGGGATATGAAGAATACGCAAGCAATAAAAAAGATTTTAAATTTGAAGCGAAGTTTGATGCAAATAATAAGATGAATGCAACTTTTAACGGAATCGACTCTTCAAATAAGATTCAAGGAAATTTATATATTAACCCAGGTTCAGCAAAAATAGGTTTTAATATAAATGAAAGCAGAAGTGGAAATATAATGTTTGATGATCAATATAGTAGAGTATTTAATTAATAACAAATGTGATTACTAGTATTAAAGGCAGGGGAGGCTCAAATAAAATATATAAAAAGGACATATGAAAATAAATAGCAAGTCAAATATACTAATACTGACTTGCTATTTACTAAATTTTGGGGGTACATAAATGGAAAAAGCTATTGAAATTAAAAACCTTTCCAAGGTATATAAAAATGGAAGAGGTATAACAGATATTAACATTGACATAGATAAAGGCAATATATTTGGGTTTTTAGGACCTAATGGTGCTGGTAAAACCACTGCTATGAAAATCATGACTGGGCTTATAAAGCCAGACAGTGGAGATGTTAAAATTTTAGGTCAAAGTATCTTAGAAGAATATGAGCAAGTAATGAGAAAAGTAGGTTGCATCATAGAAACTGCAGAATCCTATCTATATTTAACAGCCTTTGAAAATTTAAAACAAGTTTCAAGATATTATAAAAATGTTGATGAAGAGAGAATCCATGAAGTTTTAGAAATGACAGGACTTTTAAAATATAAAAATGAGAAACCAAGAAAGTTTTCCCTTGGAATGAAGCAAAGACTAGGAATTGCTGCTGCAATTTTAGCGAAGCCCGAAGTTATTATTTTAGATGAACCCTTAAATGGACTTGATGTTGAAGGAATGATCTCTATGAGAAATATAATAAAAGAACTGGTAGAAAAAGAAAATACTACATTTTTCATCTCAAGCCATCTTATCCATGATGTTGAGCTTACTTGTACCCATATTGGTGTATTATACAATGGGCGAATGCTTAATGTAGATACTATGAAAAATATATTAAACAACTATGCAACACTAGAAAATTATTTTGTTAGCGAGGTAGAGAGAAATGGTAGAATTTAAAGCTGCATTAACAAATGAAATTGAAAAGTTATACAAAAGAAAAAAAGTTTTAGTTGCATTGATTATATCACTTATTTTCATAATAATAGGGCAGTTATCTATGGTAGTATTAAGAAGTGGTTTTGGACTACGTGGGGTTTCAAGCATGGTATTTCCTATACTTGTGCTATCAGTCGTGGTGAACACAATTCTTCCGCTATTTACAGCACTTGTTACCATAGAAAGTTTCTCAGGAGAATTTTCACAGAATACTATGAAAATTTCACTTACAAGGCCTATTTCAAGATTAAAGTTTTATACAGCAAAGTTAACTGCAATTATGTTGTTTATTCTAGCCAACCTTTTATTTGTAATGATTTTTTCAATACTCGCTGGTTGCCTTTTTAATTCAAATTCATTCACATTTAATAGTGTTATTAAAATCCTAATTTCTTATATCGTAACACTCATGCCTATGGTGATTTTATCAATAATTATTGCATTTTTCGCAAATATAATTAGAAGTGGTATAGGTGTATTTTTCCTATCTATTTTTGTCTTTGTTGCCTTTAAAGGACTAGGAATCATTTTTTATAGATTCTCTGGCGTGTTTATTACATCTATGATGAGTTGGTATACTCTATTTATTATGGAGACTATTCCTACTTTTAAAATCTTTCTTCAGTTTATGATGATGCTCAGTTATGGTATAATATTTTTTACAGCAGGATATTATTTATTTGATAAAAAAGAATTTTAGAAGTCGCTTTTATGTGAATTTAGTTGATTTTTGAGGTGAAAAAAATGAATATAAAAAAACGGTTATTACTCTCTAATACTATAACTATAGTAATTCCTTTTTTTATTACTATTATAGCAGCCATCTTATTTATTTTTGTTTCCTCAAGGGTTTTTAATAAGGATGTAAGTTATGATAATTTTAAGAAATTCATATTTATAAAAACGGAGTTGTCTGATACTAAAAGCGGCATATGGAAACAAAGTTCAGATGACATAGAAGACCCAAAGTTTCAACAATATTTGTACCAGAAACTATCAAACATAAATGGAGAACTTATAATTCTTAAAAACAATACTATAATCTTCAAATCTAAGGATGTAAATAAAATTGATATAGAAAAATGTTTATTAGAAGCTAAAACTAAATCTCAAAAAAAAATAGTCATAATTGATACTATAGCTTACATGGTGGAAGTGGCACCAATTATGTTTAAAGATAAAGCTTTAGGCGATGCCATATTATTGGCGCCAGTTTTTGAGTATTCAGATATTCTTGAAAAGTTTATTATATTTATCCTTGTGATATTTCTTATCACGTTTATAGCAGTTAACATATTTATGTCTTATCTGCTTTCAAAAAGAATAATAAAACCCCTATCACTTTTACAAACTGCAGTAGGAGAAATTAGTAAAGGTGATTTAAGTGTAGAAATTATTGAAGTTGGCGACCAAGAAATTAAAGATTTATGTGTTGATTTTGAAAAGATGAGAATACAACTTAAGGATTCTATTCGTATGAAAAAGAAGTATGATGATAATAGAACAATGTTGGTTTCTAGTATATCTCATGATCTTAAAACACCTATAACCTCAATAAAAGGCTATGTTAAAGGGGTTCTAGATGGTGTGGCAAATACCCCTGAAAAGGTAGAACGCTACTTAAAAACTGTTTATTCAAAAGCAGAACAGATGGATGTTATGATTAATGATTTACTTTTATATTCCAAATTAGATTTGAGTCAACTTCCCTTTAACTTTGAAAAAACGGATATTGTAGATTACTTTAATTACTGTGTTCATGAAAGTGCAATAGAGCTTGAAAAATCAAATATAAAAATTTGTCTGAAGAATGATTTGAAGGATTCAAAATACGTTAAAATAGATAGAGAAAGATTGATGAGGGTTATACTAAATATTATTGATAATGCTCGTAAATATATGGATAAAGAGCAGGGCGAAATCACCATACTGCTTAGAGAAACTAATTCTAGTATTATTATTGAGATAAGGGATAATGGCTGCGGCATTGATGAGAAGGATGTAAATAAAATTTTTGATAGGTTTTACAGAGCAGATTCTGCAAGAAGTGAAGCAAATGGAAGTGGACTAGGACTTGCCATTGCAAAACAAATTGTAGAGGGACACAAAGGGAAAATATGGGCTGTAAGTCATGAAAATAAGGGTACAAGCATTTTGATATCATTTGGAAGAATATCAGAAGGGTAGAGGATTATTATGAAAAGAATTTTAATAGTTGAAGATGATGCATGCATTGCTGAACTTGAAAAAGATTATTTAGAGCTTGAAGGTTTTGAAGTTAAAATATGTAATAATGGAGTAGATGGATTAAATGCCTTAAAAACAAAGGGATTTGACTTATTAATTCTTGATGTTATGCTTCCTAAAATCGATGGATATACTATTTTGCGTAGTCTGCAAGAGGAGAAGGACATTCCTGTTTTAATGGTTTCTGCAAAAAAGGAAGACATTGATAAAATAAAGGGGCTCAGTCTTGGGGCTGATGACTATATTACTAAGCCCTTTAATCCCAGTGAATTAGTTGCTAGAGTTAAGTCACATATTAGAAATTATGAAAGAATAAAGAATAAATTCAAGGGCAACATCAAAAATAACACGCTCATAATTCGAGGGCTAGAAATAAAAAAAGATTGCAGACAGGTATTTATGAATGGCGTTGAAATAAATTTAGCTCAAAAGGAATTTGAATTATTACTGTATCTAGCTGAAAATCCCAATAGAGTATTTAGCAAAGATGAATTATTTGAAAAAATTTGGGGATTTGATGCTAATGGAGATACTGCAACTGTTACAGTGCATATTGGTAGAGTCAGAGAGAAAATTGAGGCGTCTACATCTGTTCCTCAATATATTGAAACTGTTTGGGGCACTGGGTACAGGCTTAGAGTATAAAACATACTCTAGACCTGTACCTTTTTTTTGTTCATTGATATTTTTGAAATATTGTGATTAATAAGGGTTACGCGCAGTATTTATTTTAGTAATAAATAATATAGGACAAGCATATATATTTGTAAAAGATATTAAAATTTATAAAATCTATTGACTTACGAACAAACGTTCGCTATAATATGAATATAGTATTAAGGATAAAAATACCTGTAAAGTATTTTTAATATATAGTTATTGTATGTTATAGCAGCTTGAATTTATGGACCACTTTAGTGGATTATTTAACTGGAGGTAAAACAATATGGAAACAAAGGATTTATGGGTTAAGATTAATTATTCACAAGAGGGTAATGACAGTTTAGCAATAACTTATATTGAGAGTACTAACAAGGTTAATCATTCTTCAAAGTATCTAATTTGTGGGGGAATGTATAATAGAAATGGTGGAACTATAATGTTTAAGGCTAAGAATATTGAAGAAGCTACAGAAATAGCTAATAATAATCTAGTAGCCAATGCTGGTTCTAACAAATACGAGAATCTTAAAAGGATTGTATAGAAAGCTTCAAAATAGCCAAAAGGCATAGGATTTATATGAAACTATAAATCAGTTTAGCTCAAGTCTTAAAAATATTTTTAATATAAAAGGATATTCTGATATTTCAGAATATCCTTTATGTAGTTTAACAACAAATCAGATGTCGATTAAATAACAAATTCAATATTTTTAATTACAATATTCAACTGATCTACTAATGAAACAGTTGAACCGACCTCTTGGGCAGTGCCATCCGTTCCACTTTTTATAATTTTAACTTGCGGTCTTAAAGCAAAGTCAGGAAATACAGCTGTTACCACACCGATATCACCAGTGCTCAGTTTTACTAGGGTTCCAGGTGGGTAAGGGACAATTGCCTTAGAAAATGCTGTAACCATTTCATAATCAAATTGAGTATCACAATGAGAAAGTATATATTCTAAAGCATCATTGGGGCTCATAGCTTTTCTATAAGGCCTATCCGAAGTAAGTGCATCATATACATCTGCAATAGCAACAATTCTAGCAAATCTATTTATAGATTTATTTTTTATATTATCTGGATATCCACCTCCATTCATTTTTTCATGATGTTGAAGAGCCACAATTCTAGCGGGGGCAGATATATCTAGACATCCTTTTAAATAATCATAGCCTTTTGTAGTATGCTGCTTTATAATATTAAATTCTTCATCAGTTAAGGGACCAGGTTTTAGAATTATTTCTTTTGGAATAAGAACTTTACCTATGTCATGTATCAATGCACCCATACATAAAGTATAAAGTTCATTTTGATTTAGTTGCAATTGAACACCTAATACTAGAGAAATTATAGCTACATTAACACTATGTTGGTAGGTATAATTATCCATACTTTTAATATCTACCAGATTAATCATAATATTTTTTTTACTTATAATTTCATCAATTATATCTTTAGAAAGACCTCCTATAGACTCGAAATAGGCTTTCTTTTCCTTCGCAAATTTTTTTTCGTTAAAATTTGTATTATTAGAATACAAACTATATTTTTCAAAGCTATAGAAGGTTTCTTTGATGGCTTTTATTGCATTTTGACGTAATTCAGGTTTTATAACATCATCAATTATAATATCGCTATATTCATCACTAATATAGATGGAATAAATTTGTAAACCTGTAATTCTTGTTAAAAAAGCTTCAGTTAAAACAACACCTTCTCTTAATAAAACCCTTCCATCATTATCAAATATAGTTTTAGCTAAGCAATTTCCTGGCTTTGCGAATTCTATTGGTATAAGTCTCATAACTACATCACACTCCAAATATAAAACAATTAAATGATTTTATAAAATTTTAATATTAAAAAGTATTTTCAGAAAAAAATAACTAAAAACATAAAAATTTAAATCCATGAAATATATTGATATATTAATATATTTTACACCATTAAAAGTGAAAATCACACTATTAATTGTTAGATACAAATAAATAATGTATTTAAAAACATAATATGTAGTTTTTAGTAGGAAAACACAAAAAAATTTCAAAATATAGAAAAAAACAAGAGAATATGTATTTACATTTATAACACATATATTATAAAAAATGGTACAATATTATTTGTAAGTAATTCCCATTTAATCAATATGAAAAGTGGTGATGTAATATGAAAAAATCTATTAAAATACTAATAATTATAAGTATCTTTGTAGCCACCGTTATCAGTACATTGATTATGAATATCCAGTCTGATAACTATAAAGTTAATAAAAGTAAGGAGGCTAATAATCAAGAGGTTAAAAATAATGTAACCGAAAGTGAAAATCCAGAATATAGCGAAGCAAGTATAATAGCGGTGGGGGATATATTAATCCATGAAGATCAGCTAAAAGCACAATTTAATGAGGGCACAGGAGAATACAATTTTGAAAATAATTTTAAATATGTGAAATCACATATAGAATCAGCAGATATGGCTCTTGCAAATTTTGAAACCACCTTAGCTGGTGAAAATAAAAAATATTCAGGATTTCCACTTTTTAATTCTCCTAGTAGCATTGTTGATGCTATGAAAAATAGCGGTTTTGATGTTTTATCTACAATTAACAATCACACTATTGACATGGGTAGTTCCGGAGTTATGAGCACCCTTGAAGAAATTAAAAAGAGAAAACTTATAGCCATTGGCACAAGAGAAAATTTAGAGGACAAGCCTTATATAATAGAGGAAGTTAAAGGAATAAAACTTGGAGTTATAAGCTATTGCTTTGAAACACCAAGAAAGGGAGAAAATAAAACATTAAATGCAATAGAAATTCCTAGTGATATTATAAATCTATTAAACACTTTTAGTTATGAACACATTGACCAGGATTTAAGTAAAATTAAAGTACAAATTGATGAAATGAAAAGTAATGGAGCAGAAGCAATTATTTTTTTTATACATTGGGGTAATGAATATGAGAGAAAGCCTAATGTTCATCAGATACGTATTGCAAATGCGCTATGTGAGTATGGGGTAGATATTATTTTAGGAAGTCATCCACACGTTATTCAACCTATTGAATTTATAACTTCAGAAAAAACAGGCAAAAGGTCCTTGGTGGTCTATTCAATGGGCAATTTTATTTCAAATCAGCAATATGAAAGAACTAATAATAGATATACTGAGGATGGAATTATGGTGAATATACAAATTAAGA
>Ga0209123_1000182_pt1 | contig 95828 bp, 78 predicted proteins | sample BarGraIncu00431A_FD_184500 | JGI IMG/M metagenome (GOLD analysis project Ga0209123, IMG submission 184500) | Arctic peat soil microbial communities from Barrow, Alaska, USA - Barrow Graham LP Incubations 004-31A (SPAdes) (version 2) | ecosystem: Environmental > Terrestrial > Soil > Wetlands >... | reverse complement strand
GTATAAACGCTGCTTTAGATATCGGAGCAACTTAATTAAATGTGATATCTTACTACCATAGCCTTTCCCACCCAATCGAAATCCCATAGCAAATCCTGAAGCAAAGGACAACGCCTATGTAAAGGAATTTTTCAACACCCGGCAGCCAAATTTAGCTTTGGTCTATCAGGGTTAGGATTTTTCATTTATAAGTTGGTTGGTTTGAACTGATTTTTCAACAAATTTATTTTGTCAAAATTGAATTTCCTTTTTGAATCTCTGAGGATCCAGAAGATGACCCCACTAATTAATGCTGCAAAAAAGCACCATACTGAAGTGAGATATTGTTTAAAAAATATTGCTGTAGCTAAACATGATAAAAACATTAATACGCCTAAAAGATGCGTTCTTTTAATACTCGAAACAAAAAGAGGAGCAATAGAAGCAATTAAGTAAACTGACTGGTAAGCGTGCTATGTGTTAATTATTTCTGTCTTTATAGGTGTATCTCAAGAAAATTATATATATCTTTGTGGTTAATGATGTGTTTCTTTCTGTATGGCGGTATATTTCCTCTGGCCGAACGCTATATTTCGTCGGATTAGGTAGTGTACTTGAATGGATTAAAAACAGTACTTGAATGGTTTAATTATAGTACTAATTAAAAACAGATCGTGTAAACTAAATTAAACGAAACATTCAATGATCAGATACAAGTACGTTGCCAACAGTGGCTCCATTGAAAGCAAGAAAGATAGGGTGGAGGACATTCATCCCATAGCGATGAGCAAGAAGACAAATACGGAAAAAGATTTGGCGGAGTATTTGGCTTCTCGCAGTGGAGGTCATGTGTCGGATATGATGCGGTCTGTTTTGATGGTATTCGAAGGAATTGAAGAGTTGCTTGCCGAAGGGGAAATTGTAAACATTGATGGCTTCGGATCGTTTCAGCTTGGTCTGAGTTTCAAAAAGGATAAAGATGGAAAGAGCTCATCAAGAGCGGAATCCATCGAAGTAAAAAGTGTTAATCTCAAGGCTTCCAGGAAACTAAAAGCAAGACTCTCGGGTGCAAAATTTGAGCGTTACAATCCGAATACACATCCGAAGCGGATTTATTGATGAAGGAGTGGGCTTGATCTATCTTTGTGGTGATCTCTTCAACTGAAATTACTTACTGCCCCATCCTTTATTCTGGCAATATCCGGTAAGATAAAATATTGAAAGATGATTCAATAACAGGTGTGTTATTCCTGTTTCGTTGACTTGATCTGAACGTTGGTTTCCTTTAAAGTTTCACCTTGTACCGATAAGGTGATTGTTCCGGCATTGGTAGTAGATTGAACTAGAACCACCAGCTTGCCATTAAACAACTTCATGGTTGGCAGATGAAATAGTTCAAGGGATGTAGCATCGCCATTGCAGGCTGCTAGATAGCGACCTTGACCACTCACACTGAATTTTAATTGCTCATTGACAAGGGGACAAGGATTTCCCTTTTTGTCCACGACGGACACCGTTACATAGGAGATGTCATTGCCATCGGCTTGAAGAATCGTACGATCTGGTTCGAGCACCAGTCTATAAGGCTTACCTGCTGTCACAACCTGCTTTTCGGCTACTGGTTTGCCATCTTTGTCATAAGCCACTACTTTAAGGGTGCCCGGTTCATACTTGACGTCCATCCACATCAACCGGTATTTGCTTTGGGGGGAGGCATCGTTTTTCTTCTGTACGCCCTGGCTTTTGCCGTTGACAAAGAGTTCGGCGCTGTCGTAATTGGTGTAAACAAAAACCGGTGTCGTTTGGCCTTCGCGTCTTGCCCAATTCCAATGGGGAAGAATGTGCAAGGTGTTTTCCTTGGTGTTCCATTTACTCCGATACAAGTAGTACCTATCTTTGGGCAAACCTGCCAAATCGCAAATGCCAAAATAGGAGCTGCGGGACGGCCACATGTTGTCATAAGGAGTGGGTTCGCCCAGATAATCAAAACCGGTCCAGACAAATTGCCCGATGACCCAGGGTTTTGTGTCCTCCATGATGAAATCTTCCTCCGGCAAATTCGACCAGCTGCAATATTCCAAATCGTACGAAGAGCATTGGCGGTCGTCGTATTGCTTTTTGCTGGATTTTTCAACAGGGAATTTGTAAACACCCCGTGAACTGACGGTGGAAGCCGTTTCTGAACCCAAGATAAATCCTTGAGGGAATGCTTTATAGGCATCTTCATACAAAGGTACACGATAATTCAAGCCGGGAATGTCCAACAGTGCTCCAAATCCAGAGGCCATGGTCGCTTTTACCTGATCCATCCCCACGGTTACCGGGCGGGTGGGGTCTTCGCGGTGAAAAATATCCTGCAACCATTTGGCACGCTTAACGCCCTCAGATCCAGATTGATCGGGGACCTCGTTTCCCGCGCTCCACATGACGATGCAGGGATGGTTGCGGGTGGCATGTACCAGGTTGACGACGTCTTTCTCGGCATCGGTATTGAAAAATCGGCTGTACCCGTTTTTGACTTTAGGTTTGGCCCACTCATCAAAGGATTCAGCCAGAAACATGAATCCCATTTCGTCGCAAAGTTCCAGTTGTTCCAAGGAGGGCATGTTGTGTGAACTCCGTATGGCATCGCAGCCCATATCCTTCAAGATAGTGAGCTGTCTGCGCAAGGCTGCCACATTGATGGCTGAACCCAATGGCCCCAAATCGTGGTGCAGACAAACGCCTTTGAACTTGCGAACGTGGCCATTCAGGCTGAAACCCACGCTTGGTTTGTAACTGATTTCGCGAATGCCGAAGCGCGTTTTGGTTTCGTCTTTTAGTTCAGCACCAGCATAAAGTTTCTCAACGGCGGTGTACAGATAAGGTGTTTCAGGACTCCAAAGCTGTGGATTTTGAACAGCGATGTTCTGATCGAATTCAGTACCGAAAAGGGTTTCAGTCTGGTTTGTCGCAACGGTGTCCCCCTTCGCATTCAAAATGTACGTGAGCAGTCGAAGGTTGGAGCCCGTAACTTTGGTTTTGATGTTCACTTTCGCCAAGCTGGCATTGATGAACGGAGTCGTAATGTAGGTTCCCCACTGATCGATGCTCTCTTGATTCTTAACGATGATGCGGACGTTCCGGTATAAGCCTGCCCCGGGATACCATCGGGAGGAAAAGCCCTTGTTCGATAACTGAACCGCCAAGGTGTTTTTCGAACCTTCGACCACCTGGTTGGTGATATCGATGTAGAAATAATTGTAACCATAGTTCCACTCCCCAACTTTTTGTCCGTTCAGATAGACTTTGGGCTCACTCATGGCACCGTCGAACTGGATTAACACTTTTTGCCCCGTTTTGTAGTACGGTAGGGTGAACTGATTTCGGTACCAACCTTCTCCAATGTACGGAAGCGAGCCCGTTCTGCCTGTTTTTTCAGAAGCAACCTTCTCTCCATTTTGCTCAATGGCCACCACCTGTTTGTCAATTTCCTTGTCAAAAGGACCATAAATGGCCCAATCGTTGGGAACGGTGACCGTTTCCCAGGTTTTGTCGTCGAAGTCTTTTTGGAATGCCGTTTCGCTTGAACCCTTGTGGAATTTCCAATTGTCAGTGAGGACCGTTTCCACCCTGAATTGGGCTTGTGTCAATTGAAAACACTGTAAAGCTGTAATATACAGGAATAAATTTCGAGGTTTCATGGTCAACTTTTTTTGTGGCGATTCGCAAGTTAAGGAAGGGGGGAAATTCTAATAATGAATGTGTTATATGTACGATGCTCGTTCGTGAAAACGGTCAGCCGTTTGTTTCAGTTGATAGCTTTCAGAAGTGCGGTCGGATTCGGCGTGATTCAACAGCAACTCAAGATTTGGAAGTTCTATTCTTTTAAGGATAAGTCGCAGGGCCAGCGTATAGCCTCCAGTCCTGCGGTTTTCGGCTTCCTGGGAAACCCATTCGGAGGCTTTGGCGGGTGCGAAAGGCAGATGTTGAAGCAGGTTGAATACAAGCTGTTCGGTCAGCTCCGGCAAGAAGCATTGGTCGAGCCAGGTATCGGCTTTTTGGGAGGTGAAGGTTTCTTTGGGATAAAGTAAAGTGGCCAGGATTTTGCATTCACGGGCGTTTTCGGCCCAGAGCTTTTCTGCCAAAAGAGCGTCTGGTAGGTATTTGGATGCGATTTCCCGAATGCTGAAGGCGTCCAGCCCGAAGTTCACTTTATAGTCGAGGCCGCTTTTCCGCATCGCTGTTGAGACTTCGCCGTTCATGCGGAGTCTCAACAGTGTTTTGATATCGCGGAGTTGTGGATCCGATTCAATTATAGGTTGGCAGGTTTCCATAGTTTTTGGAGTAGCGGAGGTGCTGCTCGGCATAGCCTTCCGTATAGCTCACCTTCACGTCGGTCAGTTTGCCTGAAGCATCGTAAACCGGGGTGAAGACTGGATTCACAAAGCCTTTGTAAGGGGCCAGGTTTAGTTTCTTATAACGTGCCATCACTTCCTGATGCAAGGTTTGATCCACTTTCACACCGTATGTTTCGACCAAAGCTTGTGCACCTTTTAAATCACCGGTGGACTTGATGCGTTGGATTTCGGCTAAAAGCTGACCGAGCAATACATGCACAGCCTTGTAATCATTTATCACCACGAAAGTCTTGCCGTCTTTCTTCTTGAATTCAATCACCTTGTTGGCGGCACCTTTTTCAAACACCCAGTGGGCAATGAGGGCGCGGTTGCGCATGTGGGATTCTTCGATGTTCTTGCCCGGTTCGATGCGGACGAGTTGGGTCATCAGGCCGTTCATCAGGTATTTGTAATAGGCTGCTTCGTAGGCTTCAGCATTGGGAATGAGTTTGAGGTCTACCATTTTTTGGTCGCCTACGTAATAGAGGCCGAACAGGTCGGCGCGGGCTTCTTCGATGGTGCTGCCGTAGGCTTTCAAGGCATCGGGATCTACACCTGGTAGCAATTTGCCTGAACCATGACCCAGGCATTCGTGCAGGTCGGTGTGCAGGTTGTCGGTGAGGAAACCGTATTGGTCAACCAAGTCGCGTTCCTTGGCGCTCCACATGAATTCTTCGTTGAAACCATTGCCGTGCGCCGCTTTGTCGTAGGCTTCGGTGATGTTTTCGATGGTCACGGATTTGGAACCGTGGTCGCGGCGGATCCAGTTGGAATTCGGCAGGTTGATACCGATGGCGGTAGTGGGGTAGCTGTCGCCGGCTAGGGTGGTCACGGTGATGACTTTGGCCGAAACGCCTTTTACTTTTTCTTTCTTAAATTGTTTGTCAACCGGGGAATGGTCTTCAAACCATTGGGCGTTGCCGCTGATGATTTCGGTCCGCTTGGTGGCTTCGGTGTTTTTGAAGTTGACGTTGCTTTCCCAACTGCCTTTGATGCCGAGTGGATCACCATACGTTTCGGTGAAACCGTTTACGAAGTCTATTCTGGAATCCAAGTCGCCGACCCATTCGATGGCGTATTCATCGTAGGTTTTGAGGCTGCCAGTACGGTAGAATTCAATGAGTTTACCGATGACGGCTGCTTGTTTGGGGTTTTCGGCCACAACTTGTGCCTTTTCAAGCCAGTAAACGATTTTGGTCAAGGCTTGTCCATAAAGGCCGTCGGTTTTCCAGACTTTTTCCACCAACTTTTTGTTTTCCTTGACCAAACGGCTGTTCAACCCGTATGAAACCGGCGTTTCGTCCTTGGGGTCTTTCATTGCACCGTAGAAATCTTCGGCTTCTTTCTGCGTTACACCTTGATAATAGTTGCAGGCAGAGGTCTTTATAAGATCTTGGTCGGCAGCCTGGTTCACACGTTTATTATCGATTTTTGGATCGAACAGAATGGGAGTCAGTTTTGCAACAAGGGATTGCGGGGTTTCGCCTTCAGCCAAGGGAAGGGAATCGGCGGGTACCGATAAAATCGTGTTGGCAAAAAACGCTTTGCTGAACCCAGGAACGAACTTGTCGCTGCCATAATGGTGGTGAATGCCGTTGGAGGCCCAAACGCGTTTCAGGTAAACGACCATTTCCTTATAGTCGGCACTGGCGGTGTCGGCTTTGCTGTACAAATAAGCAGCTTCTAGGGTGCGTTTGATGCAGAGGTTGTGTTTGTAATTCTGATTGTAGAGGATATCCATGCCTTCCAAACCGGCCTGGTTCAGATAATACAGGAGTTCTTTTTGCTTCAAGCTCAGGTCCTCGTAACCGGGAACCTGATACCGAAGGATTTGCAGGTCGGCAAACTTGTCCACCACATAGTTGAAATCGTCCGTTTTTTTCTTGCTATCGCAGGAAGAAAAGCCAACAAGGGCAGTCAAAAGGCTCATAAAAATAATTTTTTTCATTGATCAATTTCTTTATTTGGTAGAACGCTGGGAAAGAAATTGAAATAGGGAGTGAAGGTCAAGGCGCTTGTTTTGAGTCTCCCGGAGCGTACTTTAGGTACGTGAGGACAGGCGAAAAATAAGCAACGCAGAGGTTTACTTCCTATTTAGATTTCTTGATTTAGGTACGTGAGGACAGACGAAAAATAAGCAACGCAGAGATTTACATTCTATTTAGATATCACAGTGGATTTGTTGAGAAGATACATATCGAGAAGGACTAAAGCCGCCATCGCTTCGACGATAGGTACTGCTCTCGGCAGAACGCAAGGATCGTGGCGGCCCTGCGCTTTAAATTTCACGTCGTTGCCGTCCTTGTCAATGGTTTCCTGGTTCATCAGGATGGTGGCGACCGGTTTGAAAGCGACACGGAAGAAAATATCCTCTCCGTTGGAAATGCCACCCTGAATACCACCTGAGTTGTTGGTCCGTGTTCGGGTGATGCCATTTTCCGTGTAAAAAACATCGTTCAGTTCGGAACCGAAATGATTGGTGTCGAAACCGGAACCGTATTCAAAACCTTTGACGGCGTTGATGGAAAGCATGGCGCTGCCGAGTTCCTGATGCAGTTTGTTGAAAACGGGTTGGCCCAGACCGACTGGTGTTCCTTCGATGACGCAGGAAACCACACCGCCTACCGTATCGCCTTTTGCACGGACTTTGGTGATGAGTTCAGCCATTTGAACGGCCGCTTTTGGATCCGGGCAACGTACCGGGTTTTTTTCAATTTCTTTGAAATCGTAGGAGGGATAGGCTCCTTCCAATTTGATAGGGCCGACCTGAGAGGTATAGGCTGTAATTTTGACACCCAATTGATTGAGTACCAGTTTTGCAACTGCGCCACCTACGACACGGGCAATCGTTTCCCTGGCGGAAGAACGTCCGCCGCCACGGTTGTCGCGGATGCCGTATTTTTGTTGATAGGTATAGTCTGCGTGGGAGGGTCGGTACAGATCCTTCATGGAATCGTAGTCGCCCGAACGCTGTTTGGCATTCCAGATGCAAAATGCGATGGGGGTACCCGTGGTTTTGCCTTCGAAGATGCCGGACAGGAATTCCACTTCGTCCGCTTCGTCCCGAGAGGTCGTCAGGCTGGACTGGCCGGGCCTACGACGATTCAGTTCGCTTTGGATGAACTCCAAATCCAGATCAATCCCAGCCGGACATCCGTCCAGGACACCGCCGACACCTCGTCCGTGGGATTCCCCGAACGAGGTGAGGGTGAACAGGTGACCAAAGGTATTGCTCATATTCTTAGTGTGGTATCAATTTCCGCAACCGCAGCTACCGCTTCCGCAGGCGCCTTCTTTGCCGCAGCTGTCGTCTTCGCAACCGTCGCCACAACCTCCATCACCGCAGCTGCAACCGCCGCCGCCCATGAAGGCTTTCACTTCAGCCTCAGTAGGTTCGCGAACGTCAAGCACTTTGCCGATAAAGTGCAGGTCTTCACCTGCCAACGGGTGGTTGAAGTCCATGGTGATGTTGACTTCTTCAATTTTCATAACGGTACCGTTCATGCGGTTGCCCATCTGGTCCATCATCGGAACGGTGTTATTTTCGAAGATGATGCTTTCATCAATTTGACCATCGATTTCAAAAACAGATTTGGGTATTTCCACCACATGTTCGTCGTCATATTCGCCATAAGCATCTTCAGCCGTCAGCGTAAAGTCAAAAGTGTTATCTACTTCGAGGCCGGCCAGTTTATTTTCAAAGGCTTCCAGCATCATTCCGGTGCCGAAAATGAAGGACATGGGTTTCTCAATGGTGGCTGATTCCATCAGCTCGGGAGCGGTACCGTCTTCGCCACCCACGTAAAGGTCGTAGGATGCCGAAACGAATTTGTTCGCAGAAATTTTCATTTTTTGTTTTTTATTTATGTATATACTTGATAGTTAGCTTAAAATGGCCTCGCACGCGTGGCGCGCAAAGCGATGCAAAGGTATAAAAAAATCAGGATTTATGCGAATCGACTGCTGTTTTAAGACGAATCATGGCTTCTCGCAATATTTCACGGGCGCAACCAATATTGAGACGCATGAATCCGTCACCACCGGGTCCGAAAGCGGGTCCGGGATTCAGGGCGAGTCTTGCTTCGTGAATAAAGAAGTGTTTCAGGGCCTTGGGCTTCATGCCGAGTTCGCGGCAGTCAAGCCAGATCAGGAAAGAAGCTTCGGGACGACAGGCTTTGATGGCCGTAATGTGTTCCCGTAGGAATTCGTCAACAAAATCCACATTTCCCTGCAAGTATTCTGAAAGCTGACGCAGCCAGTCCTCGCCATTTTCATAGGCCGCCTGAGGTGCGACAAATGCGAAGATGTTTCCGTTGGTGAGTTCTGCTCGGTCTAGGAAATTTACGAATCTTGCCCGCAGTTCCGGATGTTGAATAACAAAAAAGGAGCTACTCAAACCTGCCATGTTGAACGTTTTACTTGGAGCCATCAGGGTGATGACTTCAGCTGTTGGTTTTAAAGGAGCTGCCGGGAAATGTTTGAAACCGGGCAAGGTCAGATCGGCATGGATTTCATCCGTGACTACCAAAACATGGTTTTTTTCGCAGATTTCGAGCATGCGGTTCAGTTCTTCCTTGGTCCAGATGCGACCACCCGGGTTGTGTGGGCTGCAAAGGATGAACATCTTGCAATTGTCTGCAGCTTTGGCTTCAAAGTCGTCGAAATCGATTTCAAACCTTCCGTTGACAAAGGGTAGTTCGTTGATGAGCAGTTTCCGGTCGTTATGCTTGGGAATGAACATGAACGGCGGATAAACGGGCGTCTGAATCAAGATGTTGTCGCCAGGCTGGGTAAAACATTGGATGGTGAAGGCTATGCCTGAAACGATGCCGGGAACAAATCCGAGTTCTTCCCTTTTTACCGTCCAGTCGTACCGCTTCTGAAGCCAGTTCTGAATGGAAGTGTACCAGCCGTCCTGCATGACCGGGTAGCCTAATACCTCATGTTCACAGCGTTTTAGAATGGCGTCCACCACGAAATCCGGGGTGGCGAAGTCCATGTCGGCCACCCAAAGGGGGATTACATCGTCGGTTCCGAAATCTTTTTCTAAACGGTCGTGTTTGATGCAGTTGCTGCCTTTTCGATCGATGATGGTGTCGAAGTCGTATTTCTTGGTTTGCATGGAATTATTAAAGTATATTGTTTTGCAAAGCTAAGGATTTATCTTTTTCTGTAAGGCTTTAATATTTTCCAAATACGCTTTTTCGACCGGTGTAAGGTTTATAGCCTGGTATGGCACGCTCAAAAATAATTTCGGCGGCTGTACGACCGTGTGCAGCATAATGGAGTTTGTTTTGCACAATTTTGAAGAATTCGACTGCATCGGGAGTGCTTGGGTCGTAATCAACACTGGTTGCATATAAATCGAGTACCTGACGGTACAGAACTTTTTCGGATGATCGAATGTCGCGGATGCGATCAAGCAATTCGTTCCAGAAGCCGCCTCCACCCAATTGCTTGAGACGCTCATCGTCCATTGCAAAACCCTTGATAATGTAGTCTTTTAGTCGTTCGGATGCCCAAATACGAAATTTGGTGGCGATTCGGGATTTTATCCTGTATCCTAGCGAGATAATCATGTCAAGACTATAGTAGGTTGTACTATAATCTTTGCCGTCGGCGGCAGTTGTTCGGAAATTCCGAACAACTGAATTTTCGCTCAGTTCGCTTTCCTCAAAAATGTGTTTGATATGTTCGCTGATATTAGATTTGCTCGATTGATACAATTCAACTAATTGAGCTTGTGTCAGCCATACAGTTGAATCTTCAAGGCGTACTTCAATTTTCGTTACGCTGTTTTCGGTCTGATAAAGAATAATTTCCCCTTTTTGAGCTTCTTTCATAACATGCCTCCTCCAAAATCGGCTAAGTTTTCGTCAATTTTTTTAAAAGCTAAAGTTACACTTTAAATGTGAAATAAAAGCACATATAATGTTATAATAAAAATATCATCATTTGCTTGATTCCCAACATAGGTAAAGAATAACGATTTTATTACTGTATGTTGGCTGCATACACTGCAGCTCCCTGCAAAGTAATTGACCTCTTTCAAAAGCTAGGGATGATACCAGTAAGAGGTATTTGAACATTCGAGGAGAAGCTGGATTTTCTTTACTTATTCGACTTAAATAATAAAATAGTCGCAAAAAGCTTTCAAAAAATAACAGATTAATAAAAATAAGGCCTAAAAATAACGAAATCGCACTAAAATAATAGGGTAAAATCCGTATCTTTGTACCCTAAACGTATAGTATAATGTATATTCCTTTTAGAAGTGCCACCAGTACGCAGGGCCGCCGTATGGCAGGAGCCCGGGCATTGTGGGCGGCCAACGGGATGAAAACCGAACAGATGGGCAAGCCCATCATCGCCATAGTCAACTCCTTCACGCAGTTTGTTCCTGGTCACGTGCATTTACACCACATCGGTCAGCAAGTGAAGGCTGAAATCGAGAAACTCGGCTGTTTTGCGGCTGAGTTCAACACCATTGCCATTGACGATGGCATCGCCATGGGGCACGACGGAATGTTGTATTCCTTGCCCAGCCGCGATTTGATTGCAGACAGTGTAGAATATATGGTGAATGCGCACAAGGCTGACGCCATGGTGTGCATTTCCAATTGCGATAAAATTACACCTGGCATGCTGATGGCTGCCATGCGTCTGAACATTCCTGCCGTTTTCGTTTCCGGAGGTCCGATGGAAGCCGGCGAACTGGACGGTGCGCATCTGGATTTGATCGATGCCATGGTGCAGGCTGCCGACGACAACATCAGTGATGCGCAGGTTGCTAGGGTTGAACAGGCTGCCTGTCCGACTTGCGGGTCCTGCTCCGGCATGTTCACGGCCAACTCCATGAACTGCCTGAACGAAGCCCTCGGTCTGGCATTGCCGGGCAACGGAACGATTGTTGCAACGCATGAAAACCGTACGAATCTGTTTTCTCAAGCCGCGAAATTGATTGTCGAGAACACCTATAAGTATTACCGTGACGGCGATGCATCGGTTCTGCCGAGAAGTGTTGGTACGAGGCCAGCATTTTTAAATGCCATGACACTGGACATTGCCATGGGCGGTTCCACTAATACCGTTTTGCATTTGCTGGCCATTGCCAGGGAAGCCGAAGTGGACTTCACGATGGAAGACATCGATGCGCTTTCCCGCAAAACACCTTGTTTGTGCAAGGTGGCCCCGAATTCCCCGAAATATCACATCGAAGACGTGAATCGTGCCGGCGGTATTCTTGGTATCCTCCGGGAACTGAGCAAGGCAGGTTTGCTAGACACCAGCGTTCCGCGCGTGGATGGTCTTACCTTGGCCGAAGCTGTTGAAAAATACGACATCACCAAGGCTGAATCCGCCGCTGAAGCCTTGAACATTTACCATTCGGCCCCTGCCCACCGTTTCAACCTAGTCATGGGTTCTCAGAATAGTCGTTATAAAACATTGGATGCAGACCGTTCAGAAGGATGCATCCGCGATTACGAACATGCCTACACCAAAGATGGTGGATTGGGCATCTTGAAGGGCAACATCGCCCTGAAAGGTTGCGTCATCAAAACCGCCGGTGTGGACGAAAGCTTATGGATATTCAAGGGTCCGGCCAAGGTCTTTGATTCACAGGATGCTGCCTGCGATGCCATCCTGAGGGATCAGGTCGTGGCCGGAGATGTGGTGGTCATCACGCACGAAGGCCCCAAAGGCGGGCCTGGCATGCAGGAAATGCTGTACCCTACTTCCTATATCAAATCCAAACACCTCGGTGCAGCCTGTGCGCTGATTACCGACGGTCGTTTCTCCGGAGGTACATCCGGACTTTCCATCGGGCACGTTTCTCCGGAAGCTGCCAGCGGTGGTGCCATCGGGCTGATCAAAGACGGTGACATCATCGAAATAAACATACCTAAACGTAGTATCAATGTGTTACTGAGCGATCAGGAACTGGCTGAAAGACGCGCGGTTGAAGAAGCCCGCGGTGTGAAAGCCTGGACGGCGCCCAAGCGTGAGCGCTTCGTTCCCAAATCCCTGAAAGCTTATGCATCCATGGTCAGCTCGGCCGATATGGGTGCTGTACGACTAATCGATTAATTTATGGAGAAAAAGACAATGAAGGGTGCGGAAGCGCTCTTGTGTTCCCTTTTGGAAGAAAAGGTGGACACGATATTCGGTTATCCGGGAGGAGCGATCATTCCGGTTTTTGACGCGATGTACTCCTATCAGGATCGCATCCGTCATATTTTGACCCGTCATGAACAGGGAGCCATCCATGCTGCCGAAGGATTCGCCCGTGTTTCGGGTGAAACCGGAGTGGTGTTGGTAACTTCGGGTCCTGGAGTAACCAATGTGATCACCGGCTTGGCTGATGCCATGCTGGACAGCACGCCCTTGGTGGTCATTTCCGGTCAGGTGAGCTCGACGCTGCTCGGCTCGGACGCATTTCAGGAAACAGATGTAGTCGGCATCAGCCAGCCCATCACCAAATGGAGCTACCAGATACGCAAAGCTTCTGATGTTGCCTGGGCAGTTGCCCGCGCTTTCTACATTGCCCGCGAGGGACGCCCCGGACCTGTTATTCTGGACTTCACGAAAGATGCACAGAATGAACTGGTGGATTATGAATACAAGAAATGCACCTTCATTAGGAGCTACGAACCCAATCCTAAACCAGTACTGGAAAGCGTTCAGAAAGCTGCCGACATCATCAATGCAGCCAAGCGCCCGCTTGCCTTGGTTGGTCAAGGCGTCATGCTCGGTCATGCCGAAAATGAACTTTTGGATTTTCTGACCAAAGGCGATATTCCCTTCGGAAATACCTTACTCGGCTTATCCACGTTACCTAGCGACTTTCCGCTAAACAAAGGGATGTTGGGTATGCATGGTAACATTGGCCCCAACCGAAAAACCATTGAATGCGACGTGCTGATTGCCATCGGAATGCGTTTTGACGACCGTGTGACCGGCGATTTGAACAAATATGCCAAACAGGCCACCATCCTGCATTTCGAAATAGATCCGTCTGAAATAAACAAGAATGTGAAGGCGGATGTCGCCATTCTGGCTAACGTCAAGGAAAGCCTTCCTGCCGTGACTAATCTTTTAAAACAAGGTGAACATGCCGAATGGATTGAAAGTTTCGACGTGGATGACCTGGAGGAAGCCGAAAAAGTAATCATTCCCGAAATTAAACCGACTTCAGGCCCCATCACGATGGGTGAAGCCGTGCATCGTATTTCGGAAGCGACTGAACACAAGGCTGTTCTGGTTACAGATGTCGGACAGAACCAAATGATGGGCGCCCGCTATTTTAAATACAGCCAAAGCCGAAGCATCATCACTTCAGGTGGTTTGGGAACCATGGGTTACGGTTTGCCAGCTGCCATCGGTGCTGCCGTAGGAGCTCCAGAACGTACGGTTTGCTGTTTTGCAGGTGACGGTGGCATCCAGATGACCATTCAGGAACTGGGAACCATCCTTCAATACAAGATTCCTGTAAAAATCATCATCTTGAACAACCATTTCTTGGGCATGGTGCGTCAGTGGCAAGAGTTATTCTACCGCGAACGGTATTCGGAAACGCAGATGACTAATCCCGATTTCCCCAAAATTGCCGAAGCTTACGGCATTCGTAGCCGGAAGGTCGAAAAGCGGGAAGAACTCGATGAGGCCATCGCAGATATGCTGAGTGACAAGGAAGCTTTCCTGCTTGAAGTGACTGTCGAAAAGGCCGGTATGGTCTATCCGATGATTCCTGCAGGAGGTAGTGTGGATCAATTAATGCTGGGAGATTAAACCATGGAAAAGACAGAAAAAACACTCTATACAATTACGGTTTTTACCGAAAACGTCGTTGGTCTGTTGCAACAGATCACCATCATATTCACCCGCAGACAAATCAATATCGAAAGTCTGACGGTGTCTCAATCTTCCATTCCAGGCATCAGTAAGTTCACCATCACCATTGAAACGGATGATGCCATGATTGAGAAAGTCGTGAAGCAGATTGAGAAACGCATTGACGTGCTTAAAGCGTTCTACCATACGGATGATGAGATCATCTATCAGGAAGTGGCTTTGTACAAGATTGGTTCAGACGTTTTGCTCGACCATCGTGAAATCGAAAGCATTGTCCGCAAGTACAATGCGAGGATTCTGGAAGTGAACCGTTCGTATGCCGTGCTGGAACTCACCGGACATACGGAGGAAACACAGGAACTGTTAGAATGCCTGCGCGAATTCCATGTGTTGCAGTTCGTGCGTTCAGGACGAATCGCCATCACCAAATCGACAGTTGAAAGACTAAGTGATTTTCTGGCCGAAAAGGAAGGTCGGAGACTTGGAGACCTGGCATGAACAAAGTAGTCTCTTTTGAATACAAGGTTCAGCCCATGGATATCGGGTTCAGGGAAACCATCCGCTTTACGCAGATGGGTGCCTACCTGCTCCATGCGGCCGGCCAGCATGCTGACAACAATAATTTCGGGGTCCCTGACCTGCAACCTCAAAACCTGACGTGGGTGCTTTCCCGCTTTGCGGTGGAAATGTATCGGTATCCGGCAACGGAGGAACGTTTTTTCGTGGAAACCTGGATCGAGGATTTCGGCCGGGTGTTTACAACGAGAAATTTCAAAGTTACGGATGAAGCAGGTTCGATTATCGGTGCTGGTTGTGCCATCTGGTGCATGCTGGATATGATGACCCGAAAGGCGGTGGACCTGAAATCCAAGGAGGAATACAAGAATTTTGCCACGGGTATCCCGTGTTTGATCGAGCGGCCTGCCAAGGTCGGTGCGCTGGCGAGTGAGCCGGTTTCCAGGCATAAAGTGAAGTACAGTGACATCGATTTCAACCGACATACCAACAGTATGAAATACTTGGAATGGATGATCGATTTGTTTCCGATGGAGGTATACCTGAACAAGCAGGTGAGGCGGATGGACATCAATTTTCTGAATGAAGCATTGTTCGGTGAAGTAGTGGATATCCGTCAGGAATTGCCTGTTCCAGGAAAGTGTTTGTTCGATATCAGAAGGGGCGAGGAACCCATCTGCAGGGCAGAGATTTTGTTTGAAAATGTCATTTAATTGGGCGCTTATCAAATAATTTCGTAAATTTGCGCCCTGAAAAACGATAGTTAATTAGTTCTATATATTTAATTCTACAAGAAAATGGCAGTTATGAATTTTGGCGGTGTCGACGAAAACGTGGTGACCCGCGAAGAGTTTTCCTTGGAGAAAGCTCGTGAAACAATGAAAAACGAAGTGATCGCTGTAATCGGTTACGGCGTTCAGGGCCCGGGCCAATCCCTCAATCTCCGCGACAATGGATTCAACGTGATCATTGGTCAGCGCAAGGGTGGAAAAACTTGGGACAAAGCCATCGCCGATGGTTGGGTTCCTGGTGAAACATTGTTTGAAATCGAAGAAGCCTGCGAGCGTGGTACAGTAATCCAGTACCTGCTGTCCGATGCTGCCCAGATCGAAGTGTGGCCACGCATACAACCGTATCTGACCGCTGGCAAAGCGCTGTATTTCTCGCACGGCTTCGCCATCACCTACAAGGAACGCACCAATATTGTTCCTCCCAAAGATGTTGACGTGATTTTAGTTGCCCCCAAAGGTTCCGGTACGTCCTTGCGCACCATGTTCCTCGAAGGTCGTGGTTTGAACTCTTCTTATGCTATTTTCCAAGATGCTACCGGCAAGGCTTTTGACCGTGTGGTTGCATTGGGTATCGGTGTTGGTTCAGGTTACCTGTTCGAAACTACCTTCAAACGCGAAGTTTATTCCGATTTGACCGGCGAACGCGGTACCTTGATGGGTGCTATTCAAGGTCTCTTGTTGGCTCAGTACGAAGTGCTTCGGGCCAACGGTCACACACCTTCCGAAGCATTCAACGAAACCGTTGAAGAACTGACTCAATCTCTGATGCCTTTGTTCGCCAAGAACGGTATGGACTGGATGTATGCCAACTGTTCCACCACCGCACAGCGTGGTGCTTTGGACTGGATGGGTCCTTTCCACGATGCTTCCAAGCCGGTTTTTGAAAAATTGTATGCTGAAGTTGCTTGCGGAAACGAAGCGCAACGCTCCATCGACTCCAACTCCAAAGTGGATTACCGCGAAAAGCTGGAAGTTGAATTGAAGGCGTTGAGGGAAAGTGAAATGTGGCGGACTGGTGCTGTTGTTCGCAAATTGCGTCCCGAGAATAATTAAGTTTTATGCATAATAAAAAAGCGTCCTTAAGGGCGTTTTTTTTTGGTCAGAAGTGTAGGAATTTGAGGGATTTTGAGATGCCAACGGAAATTCGCAAACCCGACCATTCGGGATACAAGTATTTCGAATCCATTGCTTCAAACGGTTCATCTTTGTTTTCTTCATACATTTTCTGACCGGCCGATGGTTGATACTGGTAGCCGATATTGAGTGTTAGTGAGCAAGGTTTCATAGGATAAACCAACCGAAAACCAGCCTCGAAATACGCATTTGAACTTTTAAGATTCACACTGAAATCGGATACATCCGTTTCGAACAATTCAAACGTTTCATGTATGGAGAACTTTGAAAAATTGATGCCGACATTCGAATACATCCAGGTTTGAAAAATGCCGACATCATTCATTCTCAACGAATAACAAGCGCCAATACCGGAAGCCCATGTTCGCATATCGTACAAGTATGCTCCTGAATAATCACTTGCACGGATTCTGGAACTTTGCAATTGGTTGGTCATTCACGGTTTCAGCGATACTCCACTGCATTTCAGCCGGTTTTTTCCCAATTTCAAATTGCCGCATACGAAACCGACACCACCCGAAGACTTGCAGCAGGCCTACCAAATAGCTATAAATGCAGGTATTCGGTTTGTTTATACCGGAAACCTGCCTGGCACGAACGGGGAGAATACCCAATGTCCAACCTGCAAGAAGACGTTGATCGGAAGAGTCGGTTATCGAATTCTCAGCAATGCCTTGGACGGAAACCGGTGTAGTTATTGTGGTACTGCTATACCGGGCATATTTTGACTCCCCTGCCGCAAGCAGCAGGGATTGAGCGCCTAGTATTCAATTAGCGCTTTTCAGCAAAGATTTCAGCTGTAAAAATATAGATATCTGCCATTTTATAGCCGTCCCATGGGAGACCGGCTTTGTCGCGGGAACAGTGTCCAAGGTATTCGTCGAGCGTCCAACCGGTTTCGGTGGCTACTTGGGGTAGGAATACGCCGGAGTTGTGACCTTGCTGAATCAAGATGCCGTGCTTGCCTAAAACAATTTCAGAAGTGTCTGAAATTTTGTGCATGGGGGAGAGGACGGAAATCTCGATATCAATGTTGGCGAGTTCTTCGGGGGCGACAGGGTAGAAGCGGGGGTCGTGCAGGGCGGCTGAAATGGCCATTTCTTCCACCATTTTATATAAGGGATAATCGCCGATGAGGTGGCCGATGCAACCGCGAAGACGGCCGTTTTCGTGAAGCGTCACGAAGGCACCGCAGCGGGAACGGAGGGTATCGGAATAATCATCCGGGTTGGGCTGTTGGTAGGGTGTACGATGTACTTTACTTTCGATGGTACGACGTGCCAGGGCCAACAGGTCGTCACGGTCTTTTGCGGTAAGTTCCATATCCATGGTTTCAGCAGTTATTTTGAACAAACAACAATGCCCCAGTAACCGACTACCCGCTCTGTGTCGTTGTAATGCGGGCTGTCACCCGAATTTCGGTACATGACAGCGTGGTATTCCAGTTTGGGGTCGTTTTGGGTCATATACATCAGGGTAAGCACGGAGGTCCACCCGCAGAGGCTGGTGACTAGTCCGGGCACATGATCTAGGACGTGGGAGCGAAGGGTGTTCCTCAGCTCGCCCGGATCGTTGGAGAGAATGGCGTTCTTGGTTTCGGTATCCAGCTTTTTGGCATCTGTGTAATCTGGATAATGGCAGAAGTCGCTGCTGATGATGAAGAGGTTTTTTTCGGTGAAGAATGGTTTCAGAGCCTGGGCTATCGCTTCACAGTTGTTGTGGTCGGGGGCGCCGAGAATGATTGGCACAAGGCTATAGTCGCAGTCGAGCGCATAATTAAGGAAGGGAAGTTGCACTTCCAGGCTGTGTTCATTAAGGTGAGGACGGGGGTTGTCATTGAAGATGGTAGGATGCGTTTCAACCAAATGCTTTCCTAGGTTAGTATCTACTTTAACCCTGCCGAAAGGCATTATGTAGTCGCCACTGCAATAAACGGAGGCTGCATGAAGGTTTTCATGGTGAGAGGAAGCCAGAATGAACACATGGCGGTAGTTTTGCTCCGAGTCGATTTGGTTGAAGACGGATGCAGCCACGGGACCGGAAAAAACATAACCGGCATGTGGACTGATGATGGCACGTACGTTGGAGAATCGTTTGGGCTCAGCTGCTGCAAAAAGCTCCTGAAGCTCATGCTGCAGTTTATCCGGTTGGGCAGGATAAAATTGGCCTGCCACTGCCGGATGTCTGTCTGTAATTTCAGGACTGTCCTTCATCGGTAGCGTTGTTTGATGACACTAACAAATATAGTCACGAATCCGCCGTATTGTTCCAAAGTTGTTTCAAATATACTTCTGAAACAACTCTTTCGCTTTCGTGAAACAAGAATGTAACATTCAGGCGGTTACTTTGCGTCAGAATTTAAAATCAATAATGAAGATTTCCTATGAAAACGAAAAAAAGTACAATCTTGACCGTTGCCTTGGTAGTTCTCTGTCTTGGTACAAACGTCATGGCTCAAGAAAATGTCGGAACAGTCAGCTATTCCGATGTTGAGCAGTTGCAGGCTGATAACATACTGGCAAAAAAATTAACCATTACGGGCTACCTTCAAACACAATTTCAAAAAGCAGATACTGCCGGAATTGAGAGTTTTGCTGGAGGAAATTTTGCTTCCGGCATTGATAATAGAATCGCTGTTCGCCGCGGTCGCATCAAATTCGCGTATGACAACCAAAACGCTAAAGCTGTTATCCAGTTTGATATAACAGAAAAAGGGTTGGGTATCAAGGATGCATATCTCACCGTTTTAGAACCGTGGATGAATACTGTTTCACTCACCGGTGGTGTGTTTGACCGTCCTTTCGGATATGAAATTTCGTATTCCTCCAGTACCCGCGAAACTCCGGAACGCTCCAGAATATTCCAAACCTTGTTTCCTGGTGAACGCGACTTAGGAGGTCGCTTGACCATTCAGGCTCCTAAAACCTCCAATTGGAACTTTCTGAAACTGGATCTCGGTTTGGTGGATGGAAACGGTACCAATATTGAGACTGATTCCTATAAAGATTTTATCGGACACCTTTCTGCTACTAAAACATCGTCCGATGAAAAATTCAAATGGGGCCTTGGTGCATCCTACTACAAAGGTGGATTTGCCTACACGAATGCCAATCTATACACCATGAAAAAGAACGGTGCTGAAAAAGGTTTCGTACTTGAAACTGTGAAAAAAGGTGACCAGTCAATGCGTCAGTACCTTGGTCTGGATGTTCAGTTGAGTTACGATTGGGCTTTGGGTATCACTCAGTTCCGTGGTGAATACCTGATGGGTACGCAACCTGGTACTTCTTCCAGTTCCTCCAGTTTGACTGCCGCAAACATTCAAACAAAGTCATCAACGGACGCAACCACTTCAGTCGTAACTACCACCACTAAGAACCTTGATGTGTACAGTCGTCCTTTCAGCGGATACTACGCTTACCTGATACAGAACATTCTCCAAACTCCGTTACAGGCCGTCGTGAAATACGATGTTTATGACCCAAACACCATGGTTTCAGGCAATGAAATCGGAAGCGCCGTAGCCTCCGGTGTAAAAACCAGCAGTGCCGACATTAAATACTCCACACTTGGAATTGGTTTGAACTACCGCTGGAGCAGCAATGTGAAATTTATGGCCTACTATGACATTGTGGGCAACGAAACAACAACGAATATCGCAGACGCAGGCGTTGGTACCAGTACTTTGAAGAATCTGACCAAAGACCGCAACGACAACGTTTTCACCTTCCGCGCCCAATACAAATTCTAAGTCTTCACGCAGGTGTCAAGTGCCTGTAACAACATTGTAATATTTATTAAGTTCCTTTGATAACGAAATAAAACAAAGAGTATGAAAAAGAGTTTAATCGCTATGGGTTTGGTTGTCAGTATGATGCTGCCTTCCGTGATGAACGCCCAGAAAGTTGTTTGCAAAATTAAAGGCAGTGATACGTGTCTGCCTCTTTCCCAGAAGTTTGCCGAAGTGTATGGTACTAAAAATCCCGGTTCAGGTATTTCTGTCATTGGAGGCGGATCCGGTGTGGGTATCTCAGCACTTCTCAGTGGCACTACCAATATTGCACAGTCTTCCCGTAAAATGAAGATTGATGAAAAGATGAAAATCCAGGAATCCGGCAAAGCTTTGAAAGAAGTTGTTATTGCCTACGATGCATTGAGTGTTATTGTAAATCCTTCAAATCCCGTCAGCAAACTGACCCGCGAACAGTTGGAGGGTATTTTTACAGGTAAAATCACCAATTGGAAACAAGTTGGTGGTCAGGATTTGAAAATCATTGTCTACTCGCGTGAAACCAGTTCTGGAACGTACGAGTTCTTTAAAGAGGTTGTCCTGAAAAAGAAGAATTTTGCATCAAATGCACTTTTAATGGCTGCCACAGGTTCAGTCGTTCAATCCGTCAGTCAGACCAAAGGTGCCATTGGATATGTTGGACTTGCTTACTTGGAAAAAGATATTAAGCCGATTCATGTGTCCTTCGATCAGGGTAAAAACTATGTCATACCCAACGTCGAAAATGCTAAATCAAAAAAATATCCAATAACAAGACCGCTGTATTATTACTATATTGGCAGCACGGAAGCAGCTTTCAAACCCTTTATCAATTTCATCCTTTCCGCAGAAGGTCAAAAGATTGTACTTGCCGAAGGTTATGTTCCGCTTTCTTAATACCCTCGTATGAAAATCCGTAAAATAGTCGAAAAATTCACGGAAGGTTTACTATTCACAAGCAGTACGGTGACTACAATCGCCGTACTGTTTATAGTTTACTTCTTGTTTAAATCCGGTATCGGTCTCTTTTCGGAGAGTCCTGTAGAACAAGGATATACATTGGCTGTGAATTCGACAAACCCTGTTGGGACGCTGAGTTCCAAACAAATTAAGGCTATTTTTAACGGAGATATTACCAACTGGAAGGATGTTGGAGGTAAAGATCAGGATATTCAATTATTTACTATTGACGAACTCTCGGCGGCTTATACCGAAGAACAACTGGGATCGAATTTTAAAAACATTCCCGCCTGTGTCAACGACTATTTTTCTAAAAATGACAATGTTTTTGCTTTTTTTGAAAGCAGTCGATACCCGGAACATTTTACAGGAAGGAAACTCCAGGTGCCCAATATTACCGTCTGGGAATTTCTGACAGGTCGGCAATGGTATCCGACATCGGCTCCCATTTCCAGTTTTGGCGTACTACCATTGATCCTTGGAACACTTTTAGTTACATTTATTGCCATCCTTTTTGCCTTGCCAATCGGACTGATCACAGCCATTTATATGGCCGAAATTGCCAGTGATCGGATGCGAAAAATCATGAAACCGGTCATTGAATTGTTGGCGGGGATTCCTTCCGTCGTGTACGGTTTCTTTGGGTTGGTCGTTTTAGTACCTGCCATTCAAAGTGTTTTTAAATTGCCAGTCGGTGAAACTGCACTTGCAGGTAGCATCATTTTGGCCATTATGGCGTTGCCAACAATTATCACCATTTCGGAAGATTCCATCCGTTCAGCACCTGTTGCTTTGAAAGAAGCGAGTTTAGCACTGGGTGCCTCCCATTGGCAGTCTTTAAGACTGGTTGTAATTCCGTATGCCAAGTCTGGCATCATGGCAGCATTTATCTTGGGTATCGGCCGAGCCATCGGTGAAACCATGGCGGTATTGATGGTCACCGGAAATGCAGCAGTCATGCCACACAGCATTTTTGAACCGGTCCGAACCATCCCAGCAACTATAGCTGCAGAACTCGGTGAAGCTCCATTCGGCGGAACGCATTTCAAGGCATTGTTTGCTCTTGGTATCATTCTTTTCATCATTACTTTCATTTTCAATTCTATGGTTGAACTGATCAAATCGAAAAATAACAAATGAACAAACTTCGAGGAAAACAGTTGAGTCAAATGCTGGCATTCGGAACGTTCCGACTGATCAGTTTCTCCGTGGTGGGCGTCTTGTTCCTCATCCTCGGTTTTATTGTCATTCGTGGAATATCGGTCATCAGTTGGGATTTCCTGACCAAAATGCCGACCGAGGGTATGACTTCAGGAGGGATTCTTCCTGCTATCGTCGGAACCCTTTGCCTGGTGGCCGGCAGCATGATTGTCGCTTTTCCTGTCGGCGTACTTTCCGGCATTTACATCAATGAATATCTGAAAGAAAACTGGTTCAAAAAACTGGTACGCTCCATGACCAACAATCTAGCCGGCGTACCTTCCATCGTATTCGGACTGTTCGGGATGGCCTTGTTTGTCAATACGTTGAAATTTGGAGACAGCATCATCGCCGGCTCGTTGACGTTGAGTTTGATGGTTTTGCCCATTATCATTCGTACTACGGAGGAAGCACTCAAATCGGTGGATGATTCCATGCGTATTGGAAGCTATGCCCTGGGAGCCTCAAAGTTGCAAACTATCCGGAAGGTTGTATTGCCCATTTGTTATCCCAATATTGTCACCGGTCTGATTCTTTCGGTAAGCCGTGTTTCCGGTGAAACCGCACCCATTTTATTCACAGCCGCCACTTATTTTCTGGATCGTCTGCCGCACAGCATTTTCGATCAGGTCATGGCCTTGCCCTATCACCTGTATGTGCTTACTACCAGCGGTACCGATATGGAAAAAACTCGACCCATGGCTTACGGAACGGCACTGGTACTCATTATTATCGTACTTTTGGTTAATTTACTGGCCAATTCTACCCGACGCTATTTCAACAACAAACTCAAATAATAGGTCATGTCCAACTTTAAAGTAGAATCGATAGACTTCAATCTATATTACGGTGAATCTCAAGCACTAAAGAACATCAATTTTCAGGCTGTGGAAAACACCATCACAGCCTTCATCGGCCCGTCCGGTTGTGGAAAATCGACCTTGCTGCGTTCCTTCAACCGTATGAACGACCTGATTCCTGGAGTACGTACAGAAGGTCAAACACTGGTGAACGGCATCAATGTCTATGACAAGTCCGTTCATGTGGATATTCTCCGCAAACAAGTCGGCATGGTGTTTCAGAAACCCAATCCGTTTCCCAAGAGCATTTTTGAAAATGTGGCGTACGGTTTGCGGGTGGATGGTGTCAGGGACAGGCGCATCATCGAAGAAAAAGTGGTGAATTCCATCAAGCAAGCTGCTCTTTGGGATGAAGTCAAGGATAAGCTGAAAAAATCGGCCAACGCACTTTCCGGTGGTCAGCAGCAGCGTCTTTGTATAGCCAGAGCCTTGGCTATTGAACCTTCCGTCATATTGATGGATGAACCCGCATCGGCGCTCGATCCCATTTCAACCTCCAAGATTGAGGAACTGATTTACGAATTGAAGCAGCATTACACCATCATCATCGTCACCCACAACATGCAACAGGCCGCCCGTGTGAGCGACCGTACTGCTTTTTTCTATTTGGGTGAATTGGTTGAATGCGATGAGACGAAAGCTATCTTCACTCACCCAAAAAGCCTTCAGACACAAAACTACATCACGGGTAAGTTTGGTTGATTAGTCTTTGCTTTTACCGTCCTTCTTTGCCGCTTTTGCAGCACGCTTTTCTTTCAGGGTTTTCTCCGGTGCTTTCTTGTTGGATTTTTCCTTTAGTACTTTTTCTTTTGTCATGATGGCAGGAGTTTTTAAGTGAAATGAACCTTCCGTAAAAATAGATATAAAACGGAAGAATGATACCTGCCTGAGGGAATTTTGTACAAATTATTTTCGGCTAGGTTGATATCAAAACCAATTTTGACGAATCCGTAATGTCTGCGATTGCTTCATTACATCACCGGATGTTTTGGTTGATCCTTGTAATCTTCGATGGTCAGTCGGGCCATCAGGTAACTCAATGTCGATTCGGCCCCTTGGTTCAGGTTTACATTGTTTTCTTCCAGACCGTCATAGCAACCTCCGGTAATTGGATTGTAAACAATCTGGTGGAGGCGATTTTCGCCTAGGAACCAATTGAATGCAGTGATTATTTTTGTACGGTAATTCTCATCCTTTAGAACTTTATAGAACGCGTTAAGCGTCATAATGGTGTAGGCTACATCGATGGGCTGTTCACCGAATGGTTCAGCTTCCTCCCCTTTTTGAAGCCATTTCTTGTTCGAGATGACTTCGATGCCATTTTTATTGAACGTCTTTGAGAGAAGAAACTGAAGTGACGCGATGGCTGTTTCCTTGTACCTGATTTCTCCTGTGACGAGCCATGCGTAAAGCATTGCTTCGGGCAATACGCTGTTGGCGTAGGTCAGATAGCTTTCAAACCAATCCCAACTGATGGTGGATTCACTTTTGTACATCTGAAACAGTCGGTCGGACAACATCTTGATCATATCCACCGTTTCAGGTTTTGGCGTGGTGCTTTGATAGAAGTACAAACCTTTGATGGCAAACGCCATTGCCCGAGTGGAATGAATTCCTCCAATATGCTTTATCGATTTTTCAAGGAGCATGGCGGCTTTGATAGTGATTTCAGCCGGTAAAATGTCTTTTAGAGAAAGTATATATCCTAGGGCCCAAATCGCTCTTCCGTTAGAGTCATCGAGGTTGGTGATGGCGTTTTGACTGGTAAAGTGTTTGCCCTTGTCCATGTAATTCAGGAAGTTCCCTTTTGGTTTTTGGCACATTTCAATAAAGTTCAAATATTTTGAAATGCTTTCAAGACAATCGCTATCGCCCTTTGCTTTATAAAGCATAGCCATTGTGATCAGGGCTCTTGCATTGTCATCCAGGGTATAACCTGAACTGAGGTCGGGTTGATTGACGATGGAAAACTGTATCATCCCCACGTCGGTGGTCATCGCTTTCAAATGATCCAGTTTGATGGCCGTATAATTGTATTGGAGGTTAATGGTTCCTTTTGCAATTTTCTCAAACAATAATGCGTGTGACAAGGCTGAATTTTCCCAAGCGGTGGAAATTGTTTTTTGTAAGGTATTGGTGCTCATTGAGTTGCACAAATCATCATTATTCAGCAGACTGATAACCGCCTCTGCCAATTGTTTGTGGTTCTGAAAATCAAAGATGATGCCGGTGTCTTTCGTCAGAACCTCCAAAGCATGGGGTATGGGTGTGGAAATGATGGGGCAGGCGCAACTCATGGCATACACAAAGGTGCCACTAACTGCCTGATTCGGGTCGTTTGTGGTAAACAGATAGATGTCAGCTAATTGAAGATAGTCCAACAGTTCCGTCAATGCCAAGTATTTGTTGATGAATAGTACATGATTTTTAAGACCTAGATCAAGAACCTTCTGCTCAAGCATTTCCCTGTAACTTTCGCCGTCTTCTTTGACGACTTCAGGATGGGTTTTCCCGAGGACCAGAAACTGGACTTCCGGGCATTTCTCAATAATGGCAGGCAAAGCGTCTAGTGTTGTTTCGATGCTTTTTCCCGCACTGAGCAGACCAAAGGTGGTCAGAACTTTTCTTCCGGTCAGTCCATAACTTGCTTTCAATAGTGTTTTGCTGGTATGCTGCACCAAGTGGGTGCCATGAGCAATCACCTCTATTTTATCCTTCGCCACGCCATAATCGTTTATCAGGACTTTGGCTGAAGTCTTTGTCATAACGACTATGGATTCGCAAATTTCAGCAATGCGGCTGATGTTCGCCCTCATTTGTTCGTCCGGATGGGGCAGAACGGTATGAAAAGCAATGACAATAGGTTTTTTTACAAGGCTCAGGAATTGCTGAAAGGTTTCTTTTTGATGCCTGTAAAATCCGAATTCATGCTGGATCATGACTATTTTGATCTGATCATCCAAATTGATGGCAGAAGCCAGGGTTGCAAATCCGTCGGGAAGTGATGTTTTGAGGATATACTTCACTTCGCTGGGATAGGAATAATTGAAATCACCCGATTCTAGTGCGCAAACTTTAATTGATAAGGAATGGCTGAATTTATTGTTCAACGATGTGATCAAGTCTTGTGAATAGGTAGCGATGCCGCATTCTCTGGGTGGATAAGACGTAATAAACAGGATTTCAGCCTTTTTTTGCCTTTTATCATGCGATATGCGTTTGTCTAGAACGGATGCACTTCGATTCTGAATTCTTTCTTCCACTCCCGTGGATCCTGAGTAATGGTTTAATCCGGTTCTGGACCTATTGTAGGCCATTCGATTTTTCATCCTTGATTTTATAAGAAAGTAATTCTGCAATTAATCCGGAGAAACTCAGCGATGCACAAGCAATGTGAGAGTCTGCAGCACCGTAATAAATGTACAAGGTGTCTCCAAATAGGGCTGTTCCTGTGGGGAAAACAACATTGTTTACTTCACCCACTCGTTCCCATTCAAAACCCGGTGAAAACAAGGCGTATGGCAAGCGAGCAATGGTTTTAGACGGGTCGTCCAAATCAAGCAAGGCGGCAGCACAAGCTGAATATACCAAACCATGATCCGTTTCCTCTGCCCCGTGATAAAGGAGCAACCAACCCTCAGGGGTCTCGATGGGAGGGCAACCGCTGCCGATGTAACTGGACTCGTGCTCATAAAGGGGATCCATCACAATGTGATCATGAAAATGAATGAAATATTCTTTCCAGAATGCTGCAGTGAGGTCTTTCAAACTTTTGACCGATACGAGTTGGATGCCTGGCCTGATCCGATGTAGAAACACCAGATTGCCATGGATTCTGCGCGGGAAAAAGACAAAGTTCTTATCCCATAACAACATTTTCTCTTCCGGATCGGATTCTTTATAATAGAAATTATGGTTGGTATAGTAGTTTTCATTAACCTTACCAGCCGATTCTATCAGTGAAACAAAGCGGGCATAGGTGATAGGAGGAGCGAGCATGCCTTTCTTTTTGAAATGGATCAAATCGTTTGAAGTGGCCAAAGCTCCACGGGCATTGGTACCATCGTAGGCGGTATAGGTCAGGTAATACAGTTTGCCAATCTTTACGATTCTGGCGTCTTCTACTCCCTGTGATTCGTAGATATACTCCGGAATCATGAGGGGTTTGGTCCATCGTTCTTCGATGGTAAGCGGCCCGGCTAATCGGCAATATCCAAGTGTTGAATGGTTTCCTGTCTGAACAGCGCGGTAATACATGTGGACACATTCGCCCTCACGTATTACCGCTGGATTGAGAACCGATTCATTTTCGAATTCCAATTCTGTTTTCGATAACAAAATACCTTCTTTTTTTACTTCAATCATCCTAGTTAAAAGATATAACGGACAGATAATGCACCGCCGTCGTACCAGAAGCCGGTGTAACCAATTAAATTCAATTCAGGCTTCCAGTCAAGACTTATATTGATTGGCAGGAACTCAAAGCTGTATTCAAGACCTAGGATTCCATCAAGACCTATGGCTACGTATTGGGTGCCTGGGTTTCCCCAATAGGAATAGGTATTATCTCCGTTCCAGAAACCAACGTGGGCACCAAATCCGACGTAGGCGCTAAGTCTTTCCATACCAGGGAAATTGTTTTGCACTTCGTACAAGCCAGTAAGTTCAACGCCACCCCATCTGCTGGTTATCAAGCCTTCAAATGCTGTATTTTGACTGGTGAAATGTTTGATGGTCAGTCCATTGTAAAAACCGCCACGGATACCGATCCCGGTATTGTAATTCTGTGAGAAACTGGTCGTGGCAAGGCACAGAAGAACGAAGAGAGTAATGATTTTTGTTTTCATTTTGTTTAAATGTTTAATAATGGAATTAAGCGCCGGTAAACAGATGGTGTCAGACCGGTGTTTCTTTTAAATTGATTGGACAAATGGCCTACACTGCTGTATTGCAGTTGATAGGAAATTTCACTTACGGATACTTCTAGGTTAATGAGCAAATTTTTTACTCGTTCTATCCTTTGTTCAATGAAATACTTTTCTATGGTGATGCCCTCTTTTTCTGAGAATAAGTGGCTTAGGGTCGTGTAATCGTAATTGACATTTTTCCGGATGTAATCGGAAAAATTAATTTTTGAAATATCTTCCTGAGAATCAATATAATGACACACAGCGGATTTTATTCGTTCGATGAGACGGTCTTCCTTGTTTTCCAAGAACTCAAAACCGACACTCTTCAACATGTTTACCAAAGAAAAGCGATCTTCATCGGAAAGATTTTCCTTCAATTCTACTTTGCCTAATTCAACCTGATAATCGGAAAGTCCAAGTTTGCTCAACTGGTACTTCACCAGGGCAATGCAGCGATCGCTTTCCATGTTTTTAATCTGGAGTATCATGATATCTTTTATTAAATAAATCGAATGGGATAAAGATAATGGACGTACCATCGGTGAATGTTACATGTTTTTGTATTTGTATTACATCATTCACACATTGGCACGTCCAATACCTTTAAAAAGAAGATCTTCAGATTCTCTGACCTCTGATGAGTCTCAGTATGACTGCGATTATGGCAATAACCAACAGTATATGGATGACACTTCCCATACTGTACGCAAAAAATCCGATGGCCCAAGCTATCACCAATATGACAGCGATGAAATACAATAAATTTCCCATAATTTTAATTTGTTTTAGAAATGAGTTTACCTGTTTGAATTGTTCTATGATTCTTTAGAATTTGATACGTATACATGCCTGCTGAAAGCTGACTTGTCTGCAGCAGTGTGTTTTCGTCTGTAAGAACGGTTTCAATGACTTTCTGAGCCAATAGATTGTATATCCTTACTATGTACATTTCATTAATCAGGACATTTTCAATATGAACACTGGTAAATGCGCCGAACGGATTCGGTGAAAAGTCAATGACTTCTTTACCTGCAGAAATCGCCGAGAGATTTGTAGTAACACATCCAGGTGTCATCGCTTCATTGTTATGCAAAGTAACGGCACCGGCAATTGATAAGGCTCTACCCTGTAAGGAGGATCCTTCCAATAAATTGATGGCTCCGTTCGCCAGAACATTACCAATGAATTTGGAATGATCGCCCAGAACGAATTGCCCGTCGATTTGCCAAAAGACATTACATAACGAAGCTGAATTGATCAGTTGGACGATAGCACCTGAGCCAGTGGCAAATGCACCGCCAATCTTGATGATGAACAAGGCATTGGGGTCACCCTGCCCATCAAGCGTCAAGGTTCCGTCAAGGGTTGTTAGGGTACCTGTTTGATAAATTCCAGGGGTTAGTGTTATATCACCCATGGTGACACCTAGTACAGTACCTGACAGGGTACTGATGTAATCATACGCTAAATCCAGATCCGTTTTAGCAGCAACGGTTTCTGCACTTCCTGTCACAAAGTGGCTGCCATAGATAGTTCCACCGGTAAAATCATATGCTCCGGTAACATTCCCAACATCACCGGTCACTACGGATGCTCCAATGTTGGTGATTGCTCCTGCAGCTGTAAAAATGGTAAAGCTGGAAGCACTGCCTAAATTAGGAGGCGTCAGACCGACATTGGTTCCTACATCGCCTTTTACTTTGGAAATACCTTCGTTGGCCAAGGCTCCGCTTGCAGAGAACAACGCATAGCAGATGGTGCTGCCCAGGTTGGGCTGAGTGGGCCCCGTCAGGAAGGTGCTTCCGCAACCGACCGGAGTGTATCCCAAAACACCAGTAACTGAAATGGCACCGGATGTGGAGAGTGCTCTCCCTTCAAGTGTACTTCCAGCACCTATTTCAATCGCCGCATTGTTGGCAATGATGGTACCTTTCATGGAGGTTCCTGAAGCAATACTTACCAGACCTTCTATTTTCCAGAAGACGTTGCAAGCCAATGCTCCGTTGATCAGAACAACATTGGAATTGACTAACGTTGCGAAAGGGGCTTCAATTTGAAAGATGAACACCGCGTTGCTGTTACCTTGTGCATCCAAGGTTAGCGTATTGCTTAGCGTTGTTGCTGCAGTGATGGAATAAACGCCTTCAAATAAGGTTGCTCCATTGCCAAGCAAAGGTGCCGGAAAAAAAGTCGGGACGGCGTTCTTCAGCTGGTTGTATGCAAGCAGGATGTCTGCGGCCGCTTGCGCGCTGCCTCCGTTTGCATTCTGCATCACGCCGTTGACGTTTCCGAAACCTGTGATGCCTCCGTTATTTGTACCAACATTACCGGTCAATTGAGAAATGCCTGTATTGGTGACAGCTCCGATCGAAGTGAAGAGAACGAAATCGTTAGCAGTCCCCAAAGTGGATGCCTGTGCAACGATTTTTGTTGGCAATATAAGCAGTATTACTGCCATCAAGGCATAAAGTAATTTTGTTTTCATATGGATGAATTTTGCTTATGGAAGTGTTTCCATGATGTGTCAAAGGTCGCTGTTCAGGCCTTTTTTATCTTACACTTTAGGGGATATTAGTTACATCTTTCACACCTTAAAGCGTCCTAAAAAAAAGAGGCTGCCCGAAAAATTCAGGCAGTCTCTTTGATATGGATTTATTTATTCCGCTGGGATGATGTCGATGATGACACTTCGGTTATAGGCACGTTCTTCCGGATACTTGTTCCTGAACGGAGCAAAGTTCACTTTTTCTCCGAAGGAATACACTTCGAACGTGACATCGGTCCGGCCACGATTTTCCAAGCTGTTTTTAAGAATGGACTTTACCTCTGCCGATCGTGCTTCAGACAACTTTTGATTATAGACATCAGCACCGGTAATATCGGTATGACCGTGAATGATGACTTTAGCGTTCATCGGGATCTTGGGGGTCACGATTTCTGACAGGTACTTTTCGTAGATCTGGATGGCTCTTGAATCATCGAATTCAAAGATGATGCTGAATCGCAGACCTTCTTTACCCAATGACGGTGTCCAAAGGTTCATGTGCACCGTGGTGTCCTTAACTAGGGTGTTGCCTTTCTTAGTGATACCGATCATGGTGACCTGGTAATTTCCTTCCTGTCTGTCTCCAAGTATGGATTTTCCTGAAATCAGGGTGCTTTCTTCGTAGAAGCGTCCGAAATTCTGAACCCTGCCAGCGTCGTCCTTGATTTCCAAGGACCAATAATCAAGCGCTTCGTTTGCACCGTCCACGGTGAAGGATACATAACTGTCCAGAGGTGCTTCCTCGATCGCAATGATTTCGATTGGTCTCAATGGAGCATTAGGACCGCTTTGGAATTCCATGAGCATTTCAGGCGAAGTGCTTTCGATGGTAACCCTTCTGTCTCCTTGACGAAGCAAGTCCAGGTCATCGGTGCCACCAGGTTTTTCGAAGGGCACTTTGGGCATGACACGGCCGTCAATGCTAATTCTGTTTGGGTCAATGCCAAAGATGTCCACCAGGTAGGTTTTAACGGATTCAGCCATAAGTTGTCCGTCTTCGGGCGTAGTGCCGGATGAACCGACCAACAGGATGGTGGATGATGGATTCTTACCCATGCGGTCACCCAGAATATTCATCACATTGTAATAGGCGACCATTTGCCTCTTTGAGCGGCCTTCAACATTGATGGGAGCGAATGATTCAAGTTGATCTTCCTTGAAATCTTTCACTTGCGTTTTTTTCAGCAACACATAACGGTCTGAGATTTTATCCGGTTCCTTGTCAAAATAGATGAAATTACGAATAGGGAACGTTTCTCTGATCTTACGTTCTGTAGGAATGTTTTTGGGCGAATAGACAACGAATGCAACATCAGGTTCCGGTAAGAGAACTTTAGGAACACCATTGAAGGTCACCGAATAAAGATCATCGCCACCTTTGCCATCTCTTCTGTTTGAGGTGAAATAGCCATGTTCCACCTTGTCATCTGCAATGACTGCAAAATCGTCGTACTGAGTATTTAGCGGGGCTCCTGCATTATAGGCCAAGCCGGCACCGTCAGCGTTGATGGCGTAAATAAAGATGTCCAAACCACCTAAACCATAGCGTCCGTTTGAAGAGAAAAACAGAATGCGAGTATCCTCTTTGTAATAAGGGTACATTTCATCCCCTTCGGTATTGACTTTGTTTCCGAGGTTCTCTGCTTTTCCCCAGGTACCGTTTGCATTTCGGGTGATGCGGTAAAGATCCGCTTTGCCGAAACCTCCAGGCATATCACTGGCAAAATACATGGTATTTCCGTCTGCAGACAAGCATGGATGCCCAACGGAGTAGCCTTCATTGTTCAGGGGAAAGGGTACTGGTTCTGACCATTTACCATTAACCAGACTGCTGAAGTAGATTTGCAGTTCCACCACGTTGTCCTTGCTCTTGTCGTTGTAATGGTTCCTTGTAAAGGCAATCATCGTTCCGTTTTTGGCGAAACTAGCCGGACCATCATGTAATTTGCCATTCAGACTTTTGTCTAAAACCGTTGGCTTCTTCAGTTGTATACCATCCAATTCAGACACGTACATATCCCAGTAGGGTTTATTAGTCCAGTTGTATCTTCTGGAAATGAGTTTGATCCCTTCCCTGGTTGATGAAAATACGATTTTGTTCTGATAAAAACTTGGTCCGAAATCCAAGGCACTCGTGTTGACTTTCAAAGAGGTGATCGTAAAGTTTCCGTTATCGTGCAGAAGGTTTTTCAACTCGGTGCGGAACATTTGGTAATCAAGAGTTCGTAAGTCGTCGGGTTTCAGTTCTGCAAAACGTTTCATCCACATATCCGATTCGTAATACTTGCCATTGGCTTTCAAGACCATGGAGTAATTGAAATAGTCTTCGGGTGAAAGGACGCCGTTTGAACTCAGAAGTTTTGAATAAGTGGCTTCCGACTTGGCGATCTGATCCATGTTGTAGTAACTTGCAGCCAAACGACGGACACCTTCTGTGCTCAGATTCTTAGTATGGGTATACGAATAAATGGCTTTGTCAAAGGTGTAATTGGTATAGTATTTATCGCCTTTTACTTCACTGTGGCTTTTTTCTTGCGCAAAAATGCTCATACTTATCCCTATAAATACTATAAAGGGTATTAATAGCTTGTTCATTTTCAATATTTTTAGGGTAGTTTAAAAATTCCTGGGAGAACGGATACGTTTCTTGTCGAAACAAATGAAATCGTATCTCAGCACAAACTCATGACTTCCCTGATTGTACATGGAAGTTTTGAGCCCAAATGACCAATCGTACGAATAGCCGATGTGCAACTGGTCGGTGATGTCAAATCCGGCTAATCCGCCCACGGCGTCACCTGTACGGTACATCACACCGACCATGAATCGTTTCTTGATAACGAATGATCCTGTCATGTCTGCCTGAATGGGTGCTCCCGCTGTATACTTGAGCAGTCCGGTAGGCTTGAAAGCCAGGTCTTCATTTAAATCGATCAACGATCCTGCAATAAGGAAATAATGCCTTCTTTCTTTTCCGATCGTCGTGCTTACATTGTTCTGATCAACTATTGAATAGCTGTTCTGTAAGATGTTCGGAACAGAAAACCCGACATAGAACTTTTCTCTGGAGTAATAAATACCAACACCGAAATCCGGTGTGACTTTGCCTTTAATGTCATTTGCAAAAGCGGGGTCACCTGGTGTTTCCAACTGGAGTGTACTCAAGTCCGTTTGAATGATGTTTGCACCGGCGCTCAACCCTAATGACAGCTTCGAGTAGTCATTCAATTTCAACATATAGGCATAGTCAAGGACCACGGAGGTGTTGAAGGAAGGGCCGATTTTATCATTCAGGATGGACAGGCCCAAGCCGACATGAGTGTCGGCAAGGGGCATGTGCATGGTGATTGAGTTCGTCATGGGCGCACCTGCAAAATCAATCCATTGCATACGTTGCAGTGCTGTTATTGTTAAAGCATCTCTGCTCCCGGCGTATGCAGGATTCACCATCAATGTATTGTTCATATAGTGCGTATACATCGGCACTTGCTGTGCTTGAACGGTTAAGCAACAAATCGTTGATAACCATGCGATTATAATAATCTTAAATGTTTTCATTCTGTTTACTATTACTTGTTTGATTATCCGTTTCTTTTATTGGTTCAGGTATATGGTTCCTTTGATCATATCCGTACCGTCCCCCAAATCAAGTAGATAGAAGTATGTACCGGTGGGCAGATCGCTTCCGTTGATTCTAAGACCGGTCGTTGCTTGCCCGTCCCAATTGTTCAAATACGGTGAAGCTTCAAACACTTTGTTTCCCCAGCGATTGTAGATGACAATCTTGTTTGCTGGATAGTTCTGAATGCCTCGGATCACAAAGAGGTCGTTGATGCCGTCGCCATTGGGTGAGAATCCTTCAGGGATGAAGAAATCAGTCGGAATGGTGGTAACCGATGCCACATTATTGGTCAGATCTCCATCGGCTTCAATACCGGTGACGGTAGCCGTGTTGGTGTAGTTTCCCGTTGTATTGGCGGTTGCTATGATCGTCATCCGTTCGGATTCACCTTGATTGAGTGTGCCGATGTCCCAGAATCCGGTGTTGGAATCGTAGGAAGAAACGGAGGTAGTAGAAGATACATAGGTGTAACCGTCGGGCAGCAGATTGGAAACACGGACTCCGGTCGCTTTGTCAGGACCCTGATTGGTCGCTGTTACTGCAAATTCTACATTGCGTCCCATGAACGGATGGATGTTATCTACTGTCATGGTGATACTCAAGTCAGAAACGTTGCAGTTGTTTACGACTACGGGGACGATGGAAGAATCTGATTCGCAGCAATAGCAAGATGTCCAGACAACCAGCTTGTACACGCCTGCCTGAGCGGCTGTTGCATTGGGGATGACCGGGTTCTGAACGTTTGAAGCAAAACCATTCGGACCAGTCCAAATGTAAACACCTCCAACTTGTGTCTGAGCTGTCAGGTTGATGGAGCTTCCTTCACAAACCGGAGAGTTACTGCTGGCTAAAGCAACCAGGGTAATACGCACAGTGATTGCAAATGCGGAGGAAACTGCACCGACGCCGCAGCCGTTGCTGCCCTGTACGGTTATGTTTCCACTGACAGCATTCGCGTCAAAATCGACCGTGATACTATTGGTGTTGGCACCTGATGCTATCGTTGCGCCTGCCGGTAGTGTCCAGATATAGTCGGTCGCATTCGGGATTGATGCCACGGAGAATGCGACTCCTGTTTCAGTTTGACATGCCTTTATGGCTCCGGTAATGATCCCAGCGGCCAATGGCAGTGGGTTTACAGTGACCAACAGATCGATGGAAGTCGTATCGCAAAGTCCTGTCGCGGTTGCTGTTACCGTTGCCGTTCCGCTGAAAGCAGCGTCCCAATCCATGACACCGGTTGAGCCATTCATGATACCAGCTGAAGCAGGTAAAACTGAATAGACGATGGATGTACTGTTGGTGGCTGTGGCCAGATAGGTTTCATCCGGACTGTCCTGACAAAGGATTGTGTTGCCTGCCGTGAACACGGGAGTGCCTGTATTCGGATTGATGGTCAGGGTTACCGTATCTGAAGTGACGGTATTGGCACCTAAACAATTGGTCAAAATATTTTTATAACTATACGTTCCAGGTGTGGTGATTCCAGAAATACCTAATGTTTCCGTATTTGCGGTTGCATACAGTGCATTTGTAGGAATTCCGTCTACAACATTGTTCCAGACACCTGCATCCAGATACTGCCATTGATAGGTAAACGGGCCATCACCTGCAGCGACAAGGGTGAAACTCGGATTTCCAGTACCAGTGCACAGGGCTAAATCGGAGGGTTGTGTACCAATGGAAACGGGCACGCAGGATGCAGAGACATTGACTGTCACGTTGAACGGATTCCCGTTGCAGAAACCGGATGATGGCGTCACGATATACGTGGCTGTGCCTGTACCTGAAGGAATTGTCAGTAATTGACTGATTGTAGCTTTGGGAATAGGTTGTGCACTTCCACCGGTAACTCCTCCGGTATAAACTGGGGCGAGCCAAGTATAAGTGGTTCCGGCCGGTACTCCCGACGGAGTTACATTAAAGGTTTCGCCTGTTGTAATAGACGTTGTTTGATCCGTAGGATTCGGTACCGGATTGATGGTCAGGGTTACCGTATTTGAAGTGACGGTATTGGTACCTAAACAGTTGGTCAAAATGTTTTTATAGCTATATGTTCCTGCTTCGGTAATTCCTGAAATATCCAGTGTAGCTGTATTGGCATTTGTATACAACGCATTCGTCGGAATTCCGTTCAATACGTTGCTCCAGACGCCTGCATTTTCATACTGCCATTGATAGGTGTACGGGCCTGATCCTCCGGCGTCAAGAGTGAAGCTCGGGTTTCCGGTACCAGTGCACAAGGTTGTATCTGATGGTTGTGTATCAATGGAAACGGGCACACATAATGCAGAGACATTAACTGTCACTTTAAACGGATTCCCGTTGCAGGAACCGGATGATGGTGTTACTGTATATATGGCTGTACCAGTGCCTGAAGGAATTGACAGAATTTGACTGATTGTTGTTTGGGCAATAGGTTGTTCACTTCCACCGGTAACGCCACCTGTGTAAAGGGGTGCCGGCCAAGTATAAGTGGTTCCGGCCGGTACTCCCGTGGGAGTAACCGAAAAGCTTTCGCCTGTTAAAATAGACCTTATTTTATCCGTAATTATCGGTACTGGATTGATGGTCAGGGTCACGGTATTTGAAGTGACGGTATTGGTACCTAAACAGTTGGTCAAAATGCTTTTATAGCTATACGTTCCAGGTGCGGTGATTCCAGAAATACCTAATGTTACCGTAGTGGCGGTTGTATACAATGCATTTGTAGGAATTCCGTCTGCAACATTGTTCCAGACGCCTGCATTCAGATACTGCCATTGATAGGTAATCGGGCCATCACCTGATGCAATAAGGGTGAAGCTTGGAGTTCCTGTTCCAGCACAGAGGGCTAAATCCAAGGGTTGTGTACTTATGGTGACGGGCACGCAGGGTTCAGCGTTAGAGACATTATTGTTATGCAAAGAAATGGCACCTTCAACTGATAAGGCTCTACCCTGTAAGGAGGATCCTTCCAATAAACTGATGGCTCCGCCAGCCAGGACATTACCAATGAATTTGGTATTATCGCCCAGAGCGAATGCCCCTTGGACTTGCCAAAAGACATTAGACATCGAAGCACCATTGATCAGCTTGACACTTGCGCCTGTGCCTGTGGAAAACTTACCACCGATTTTGATGATGAATAAGGCACTGGTATCGCCTTGCCCATCAAGTGTCAACGTTCCGTTCAAGGTAGCTTCGGCACCGGTTTGATAAATGCCAGGGGTTAGTGTTGCAGTAACCATGTCGACACCGATTACGGAACCTGACAGGGTACTAATGTAACCATAAGCTAAATCCAGATCTGTTTTAGCGGCAACGGTTTCTGGACTTCCTGTCACAAAGTGGGTGCCATTGATAGTTCCACCGGTAAAATCATATGCTCCGGTAACATTCCCAACATCACCGGTCACTACGGATGCTCCAATGTTGTTGATTGCTCCTGCATCTGTAAAAATGGTAAAACCGGATGCTCTGCCTAAATCAGGAGGCGTCGTCAGTCCGAAACTGGCCTTCGGAAAGCATAACAGAATGGTGACTGTTATTAAAAGGTGTAAATTTTTTTTCATTGATCATCGATTTTTAAGTAAAAAATTTCGCCTTAAATATCAGTTGTTATAGAGCGAAAAAACTTACATATAAACCGGAATTAATTACATGATTCACACATTATAAAGTTCTTTTCAAAACAAAGAAGAGGCTGCTAATTCAAACTACACACCTTAAAGCGGCTGGATAAATGAATGGAGGCAGCTTAATGGAAGACCACCGAATATAAATCACCCTTCCCTTTGCCTTTGCTCCTGTTTGAGATGAAATAGCTTTTTTTTAATAGAGGATCTGCATTTAGTGCAAAGTCATCGTAGCGGGTGTTTAGTGGGTATCCTGCATTGTAGACTTTGCCAAAACCGGAAAGATTAAGGGCGTATATGAAGATGTCCAGACCGCCTAAACCAAATCGCCCGTTTGAAGAGAAAAACAAAATTTGACCGTCTTCTTTGTAAAAGGGATACATCTCATCCCCCTCGGTATTGACTTTTATACCTAGGTTTTCGGGCTTTCCCCAAGTCCCTTTTTCAATTCTATTAATGCGGTAAAGATCCGATTTTCCGAAACCTCCGGGCATATCACTGTCAAAATACATGGTTTTTCCATCCGAAGACAAGCATGGGTGTCCCACGGAATAGTTTTCACTATTCAGCTGAAAGGGTTCCGGAGCAGACCATTTACCCTGGACTAGACTTCTGAAGAATATTTGCCGTTTCAGGATTTTATTCATACCCTTGATTTTGTAATGGCATCTGGTAAATGCCATCAGGCTTCCATACTTGCTGATGCTAGCCCTGCCATTATTATATTGGTCATTCAAGCTCTTGTTGGGCTTCATTGGGGTAATCGTGTAGTTCCCGTTGTCGACCTTCAAATTAAAACTATCTTCGGGAGAAGCGACACCGTTTGTATCTGTTTGAGCCAATAGGCTTACGCAGATACCTGTGAAAAGGATGAAAAGTAGTAGCTTGTTCATATCGAAGATTTTAATGCTAGAGGCTGCCTATAAGTGAAAAGGCAGCCTCTAGACAAAGGAGTAGGGACTTTGAATTCCTGTTATCGTTTATTTTCCTTTTGGGATTTCTCGTTATTGGATCTCTGAGCGTTTTTGTTCGGTTCGTTCGTGGACTTAGTTGCATTCCTTTGATTGGTTACCGTCGTACTTCTCTGATTAGTGACCGTTGTACTTCTTTGAGTGTTGGCAGGCGTACTTCTCTGATTGGTGACTGTTGTACTTTTTTGAGTGTTAGCAGGCGTACTTCTCTGATTGGTTACCGTTGTACTTCTTTGAGTGTTGGCAGGCGTACTTCTCTGATTGGTTACCGTTGTTCTTCTTTGAGTGTTGGCAGGCGTACTTCTCTGATTGTTTGCAGGAGTTTCCCTTTGATTGGTGGTTGTTGTTGTTGTTCTTTGAGTGCTAACAGGCCTACTTCTCTGATTAGTGACTGTCGTACTTCTTTGAGTATTAACAGGCGTACTTCTCTGATTGGTTACTGTCGTACTTCTTTGAGTATTATCAGGTCTACTTCTCTGATTGGTGACCGTTGTACTTCTTTGAGTATTAGCCGGCGTATTTTGATTTCTTTGCTGTACATCCCTCGTACTTGTTGTTCTGGTTTGCGTATTTCCAGCTTTCGGACGATAGAGCCTCAATTCATTTTTGCTTAATACTTGCCCAGGCTTGTCGTTGTCCCGAACCATGACGGGATTGTATCTTTTTCCGGTCGTTCTTTGAACATCGTCTCTTGAAGGCCCTGAAATGTAGTTTTTTTGTTGACGGGAGTCATAGACTTGCCTTCTGATCACTTGTGAATTTCTAAGAATTTCACTGCGATTGTTATCCCTGATGACGTAGTTGCGGAGATTGGGTCGGTCAAAATCCCGGTCTCTGACAAAAATCCAATGATCGTTCGGATTGTTGTATTGTCGGCCAAAACTGATGTTGATACTCAGTCCTGAACCCATTGGTGCCCATCCGTAGTAACCATTATAATATCTCCAACTGACCCAAGAAGGTCCCCAGTCGTAACCTGGTATCCACATCCAGCCATAACGGTTGTTAAAATCCCAACGGCCGTAATGGAAAGGAGCCCAACCCCAATTGTAATCGGAAACCCATGTCCATCCATAGTTTGTAAGCACCCAACGACCATTTGTGGAATAGGGTACAAAATCGGATCCGGCATCAGGTAACCAAACCTGACCCAATCCGGGATAATCCATCCATTGACCATAAGGGCTTAATTCATTGTAGAAGACTTCATCATCTACATAGTCGCCTTGAGCGGATGCCCGTTGCGTATTACACAGAGATAGGAATACACTAAATAGGAGTATTCCCGATAACTTGGTTAATGACTTCATAAAATGTTGAAATTAAATAAATTAACTAATAGAGTTGTTTCGCATTTCCTCAAAAAAAGGAGTCTTTTTTTCTTCTACACATATTGCGGCATACAGATAAAGTGCTGCACTCCACGTTTGCCAGTCTTGCCCCATAGGTTCACCATCCTGTGATTTAATCCATTCGTTGAAACCAAACGGGAGATTTTTATCATACGACTTTCGGACACATTGAGTCAATACCATTAATTTTTCTTCTGCCAGTGAGAATCGTTTTGCTGCAACAAGGGCTGCGACATAGAACCCTGCAATAAATGGCCAGATACCACCATTGTGGTATTCACCGGGTTTGTTGAAAATCTCATAGCGTGGAAGCCAATCTGGATCATCTGGCTGTATGAATGAAAAGAAATTGGGTGGGAGGTCGATGGCCAAATCGCCCTTACGTTTCATCTCTGCGCATTCTTCTTCAATCCAGGAAACCATTTCATCTGCACGTGACGGTGAAGCGAGACCTGAAAGGATAGCTAAGCAGTTACCCAATAAATCAAAGCGCTCGCTGCTATGGATTTTGTAGGACCAGAAGGCATAATAGGGTTTGTATTTTACGACCATGCCTTCGTGGACATGTTTGTGTAAGACGCCGCCTGTGACGGTGAATCGGTTCATATCCTGACGCAACTTATCTGCTCTGTCGTGATTCCCAAGTATTCGGAGATAGGAATATACCAAAGTATTGACATACAATCCATAACCTGTCACCCATTGTTCGTCGCGCCAGTCACTCGTTGGTTGCTGAGCAACTAAACTGCGGTCTGACGGACTTTGATACTCCATCCAGATCAATGCTTTTTCGACAGCAGCCTTTAAAAAATCGTTTTCACCGGTCACTTTTCTGAAAATCCCGGTTGCAAGTAAGAATAAGGGTGTGGTATCACTAGCCCCGCGATCTTCTTTGTCGTGCACCAATGAAGGGATATGCCCGTGCTCTGTTTGATTTTCGGCTAATGTCTCCAATGTCTTTCGAATGCTGTGAATCAGCAATTGGTTGTCTGAAACGGCAATACCAAGAATTGAGAACATCAAATCTCTGGTGTACGGTTCCGGATAGCCCCAGCCTGCAGTACGTGGCAATCCCTGAAAGGGCCCGTGGGAGTTGTGAATCAGCACTTCCAGGGCGGCAATTTTTGCACGCTCAATTTCTAATCTGTCTTCGGTATGCATTTTTTCATGTTTAACGAATGTTCATTCTTTCATTCATGATTTGCATAAAACGTTTAGCTACTACGCGATAGTCAAAATTTTCTACAACCCTTTCTCTGCCAGCTTTTCCCATCCGTTCTCGTAGAGCGGCGTCCGTCATCAATGTCAACATAGATTTGGCAATATCTTGCACATTGGCACGATAATCGACAATCCGTGGTTCGTCGAAAATTACTTTGTGGTGATTTTCATAACCGGATTCACTTCCAAGCATTACTTCATTAACGACAATTTTCTTGGCTACATTGGCTAAAAAGGCGGTTTCGCCATCAATCAGGGTATCGAGCATACCCATTGCCTTGATACTGATAACCGGTTTTCCGCAAGCACCTGCTTCGACCTGAGGCATCCCAAACCCTTCCAATCGGGAAGGGGCGGCATAGATGTCGCAGGCACCCATCAGATAAGGCATGAAGGCACGAGAGATGGTATTGGTGGCATACGTTACATTTTTTTCAATACCCAAATGTGTCGCCATTTCCAGATCCTCCAGATTCTGCATTTTGGTTCTGGGTTGTGGCCAAACTTTACAGACATACTTCCAATCGGGAGCCTTTCGGTCTATGATGGCCAAAGCCTGCATGACTTCCTGTGCGCCTTTCGATGCTGCATCACCTCCAACAGTCAGAATCATCAGCTGTTCAGGTGGGATGCCTAGCGAATCGCGTACAGCCAGGATCTTCGGATCTTTTTTTGAAAAAAGTTTAAAGGAATCCGTATCACAACCGACGGGCAGCACTTCAATTTTTTCACCATTGATGCCGTCACGAACATACATTTCCTTGACCCAATTCGATGTGACCAGAATTAATGGCAATTCATTCAGGATTTCCTGGTAATTGGCAATGTAGCCATCTGCTACCAGCCATGGAACAGGTTGTATTCCATGTATTTGAGGGTGAAGGACCAGTTGCGGAACGTGCCCCCAATAGCCTACTCCAACCACGACATCGGGTTTAAACCAACGATAGTACCATTCCTTCTCCTGAGCAGAGTCAATATGAACAGCATGTGCATCGACGCCCAATTCGAGTAACCCTTTGTACAACAGATCTCCTTGTGTGGCCAAACCACCTGGTGAGGGTGGATAATCGTACAAAATCAATGCCTTCATATATGCTTTTGTAATAGATTCTTGAAAATCATGAATTTGCTCATCGTGATGTCGTTTCTGTAGTATTCGACAGATTCCAGCGCGGCTTTGGGATTCTTGTATTGCCAGAATGCTTCTGAACGGGGCGATGCTTTTGCCTCCCAGCTGTCTTTTTCAAATCCGTAAGTCTTGGTTAGGAGGCTGTATTTTTTCTGCCAGATGGGCTGTGGCAGTGTCCAGAAAATGGGTGCTGATTTGACGGCCTTTGGTAAATGGGCTTTATTGCTGTCTGTGTAAGCAAATGTCCAAAGCTCCTGACTTTTCAAATCTCCGCGATGCCATAGGTTAATGACAGCCTTGTTGACTTCTTCGTGCCTGAGGTGTGAGGTATATTCACCAGTAACGTGATGGGTGATGATGAGATCGTATGAAATCGGCGGAAGTAATGCCTGGATGGTTTTTTCCAAATCCAAAGAATCCAGAGGGTTCTGTTCAGGCCCGTCATCCAAGTCGCCCATGACACCTTCTGCACCTAATAATTTCAGCATCTCCTTAAATCGGATTGCACGGTCGGTGTCACTGCCTCTGCAGACGCATACGATGAAGCATTTCCAGTTGGGATGCCTCAAAATTGTTCCACCTGCCCATAACGTTTCATCATCGGGGTGAGCAACAATGACAGCAACGGTTTTTAGGGCTTGTGTATCTTCCATAATCCGAAATTACTCCGGTCAGTGCTCCGATGACATTGATTCAATCGGAGCCTGACGGAATAACATTTTGTTTATTTTGTAACTTCAAATTCAACGCGGCGATTTCTTTGTCTGCCTTGTGATGTTGCATTCGATTCAGTCGGTTGTTCTTCACCCATACCAACGGCAAGCATATTTTTGGATTGGATGCCTTTGAACAACAAATAATCCTTGACGGCAAGTGCGCGTGATTCGGATAACCGTTGATTATATGCGTTTGAGCCAACACTATCCGTATGACCGATAACTCTGAGTTTGTTCCAATAGGCATTATTGATCAAAATGCTTGCAACCTGATCCAGAATCTGGGTTGATGTCGGTGTCAGTTCGTTCGAGGCAGTTCTGAATTCAATATTATCGAAGGAAACGCTGACCCTGCCTTCTTTTTGTTTTTCCAGTAGTCTAATGTCGGCTTCCATCTTCTGCAATTTTAGTTGAAGTGCTGAATTCTGGCTGGATAGGTTATCCTGAACGACTGTCTTCTTGGCATTTTCTTCCATGTTGTCGACCTTCTGTTTCAGGTTTGCATTTTGAGCGGCCAAGGCATTCCTATCCTTTGCATTTTGAACGGCCAAGGCATTCTGGGCGGATGCATTTGCTGCATCTTCCTGCATTCTCCGCACCTTTCGCTGTAGTTCTGCATTTTCTTTTTCAGTGGCGCTCAGACGGTCCAGTGTAACCTGGGTGTCACCTTTGACAACGGTTGTGTTGTTGACGATAACCGGTGCAGGTCTGGGTGAATATTCGCAAAGGCTGATGTTGCGGGCATGTTTAAGCACGCTGTTGGCAAATTTATAACGTATGCCCACAGTTGCCATTAAAGCATTGTTGTTGCGGTTGGATGAACCCCCACCCATAAAAACGGCATCATATTGATGGTATTGACCTTCAAAACAAAAGTTGAATGCATCGCTCAGCGTAAATTCAGCATTCAGACCTAATTTGGCAACTGCAATCGGTTTGTTGTTGGCAATAATGTTCCCAAAGTTCATGTCAGTCGTGTAGATTGCAACACCACCGCCTACATCTCCATATACATTAAAGTTTCTCCAGAATCCTGTTCTGAAGGGTGCCATAGCATTGCTCAGATTGACGGAACCATAAGCGATGATATCGTTTGAGGTGCCTTTTATGTGACCTCTTCCAGTCATGTAGACGTAAGGTCTTGTATAATCGCTGAACATGTATTCCAAACCAAATCCATACAACGGATTGATGGTGTAATCAATGTTACCACCGACTCCAAGGTTGAATTTGTCATAAAGCGTAGGTGCGGGTGGTGACATGGAAAAATAATTGACACCGGTCTTTATGCCGAAGGAGAAATGCGAAACATCAATGTGTCCGCAAACGTCAGGTACTGGAGTCACCGTCTCAACCGTTTCGGTTGTCTGGGTTGTTTTGGTGGTTTCAACTGTTTGAAGGTCTTGTGCGGTAGCACCGGTAACAGTACCAGCAAAGCATAAGGAGAGCAATAAAAGATTTTTCATAAAATAATTATTATGTGAATGAATTTTTAAGGTCAACGTTCAAAAGTACTATGGACAGGCAATGAATATTTTATACAATTTATTGAAAGAGTTGCATGATTCACACATTGCCAACCCATTTTCAATTCCGGATTAACAGCAACTTAAGATGTATGTATTTTGTAATTCTTTGCTGAAATTGTGTAAAGGATTTTTTGTTGATAACAAGTACTTTTATTTTTTCCCTGTATTAGTAACGTTTATGAAAAGGAAAACCTTGCTTCTTTGTCTACTATCAGTGATTGTGATGGTTTTAATCCTAAAACTTTCCACGACTCTGCTTGTCGAACCTTGGTTGGAAAAACGACTGGAAACTCTTTTCAACGAGAAGAGTGAGAAGTACCAGTTAGAGGTCGGTCACATCCACCTACGGTTCCTATCATCTGAGATTAAGTTGGATAGTCTCCTACTGATAAACAAAGTTGATAATGACAGAAAATTATCCGGAAGGGTCACTGCCGTCAGAATTCAAGGGATTAACTTGTTCCGCTTGTTGTTCCAAAAGAACATTGCAATCAGGAAACTGAGCATTTCAGAAATCAGCATTTTCGGACAATTGCCGCATTCAGAAAAAAAGGCTTTGCCTCAGATTATGCCCATGAATCTACGGATAGGACGAATCGTTTTGAAGAAAATTGATTTCGGACTTGAAGAACCTGCACTTACAAAAGCATATAACCTGCAATCTGGTGCCCTGATCATGTACGATCTTAAAATCGAGAAACGCGATACCCTGTCCATCCGTCTTATAAAAAGAGTTGATTTCAAAGCAGATGGATTTCAGACCCTGTCCAAAGACAGCATGTACACCTATAAATTAAAGGGCGTCGATTACAAGTGTAAACCTGGAAAATTATCCGTCAAGGAAGTAGTGATCCATCCAAACTATTCCAAAAAACGTTTTGCCGAACTTCATCGATTTGCGACCGATCGCATGGACGGTCGCTTCTCAAACATTGTTGCAGGAGGATTCTCCGTGGAAGACTTAATTAAATCGAAACGGTTAGGCAGCTCCGGCATTGAGGTTGACAGCTTGAACCTGATCATCTTCCGTGATAACAGAATAGAAAAGCGACATGTCGTAAAACCTGTCTTTCAAGAAATGATTTACCATTGCCCCGTTTCCCTTAACCTGGACTCCATCCATGTAAAAAATGGAGATATCACTTACGTTGAACGTGTTCCGCAGGCAAATCATCAAGGATCAATCTGCTTCAATCAAATTAATGCCACGCTTTACAACATAACCAATGACACTAGGTATAAAAAAAGGAATGTTTCGCTGATTCTTAAAGGGACTGCACTTTTAATGGGGAAGGGGCGGTTTAACGTTTTACTGAAAGCAAAACTCTATGACCGGTTAAATACCTTTACAGTGAAGGCCAATCTTTCTCATATATCTGCCAGCAGCCTGAATCCGTTGCTCAGCAACAATGTTTTCATGAGGATCGCTTCAGGAGAAATTGAAAGCATGAATTTTTTCTTCACAGCGAATGACCTAAAAGCCAAGGGGAGCATGTGTCTCCTTTATCATGATTTGAAGATTGCTGTACTGAATAAGGAAACAGACAAGAGTAACGCCCTAAAGGAACGGTTTCTATCAATGGTATTAAATTTCAAGATTTTGAACTCAAACCCATTGCTAGGCAAAGAAGTACGTGTTGGTAAAATTGAATATGACAGAAATCCGGAAAAGTTTCTATTCAGTTATTGCGTCAAATCCATTGTTTCAGGTATTCAAACCAGCATTCTCTAGTATATCTCCGTATTTGAAGGCATCTGAAATATCCAAAACGGACAACAGACAATTTTGTTCATCTTCAATGACAATGCCCTCCAAGTATACTGGGCAAAGCCGTTGTTTGTCATATCCAAGCCAGATCTTACAGCTTTCCTTGGCATTGCTTTTGAAAACCTGCCAGAAAAATTCATGGAAGACAGGTAAGGATTCTTCAGAAACAAATAGTTTAAAATTACTGTGAATCAGGCTGAAACGTTTATCACCAAGAATCTCTGCACCCGTAAAGTTCAAATCCAATATACTGGCTTCCTTATCCACTGTGAAATAGCCCAATGGGGCAAAATCATACAACAAGGTGAATTTTCGAAGCGCTGATTCTGCAATTTCATTGGCACGACGCAACTCATCATTCTGCATTTCCAATTCAATCTGATGAACCTGCAATTCGTGAAGTAGCCTCTTTATATCGGTTTCCAGTTTGGGAATGCTGGTTGTTATACTCTTTTCAACCAGTTTCTTTTCAGCTTTATGGCGCAGTAACTCAGCGTCCGTTAATTCAAGTTCTTCTTTTTTCATGGCTTAATGGTGTAATGAGTCAGCAAAAACATGCCTTCGGACTCCTGTTTGTTGTTGAGTACGATCTTAACAGACCAATTTACGTCAGAGGTTCGACCGTTGGCAGTGATGACGTTCATTTTATAATTGGTAAGATGCCCCTTCTTTAGCAGAGCCGTCAATTCCTTTTCTGTTTTTGAGCGCATTTGTTCAGGTATAAACTGGCTGACAAATGAATGGTCCATTACGTCTTTCGCTGCTTTTCCAAAATAATGTTCTGCAATGGGATTGAATTCCATTATTTTCAATTCGGAAGATAGGCGGATGATGATGTCGGAGGATGCACTCAATAGCAATTTATGGATCTGCTCTGTTTCATGCAGTTTTATTTCAACTTGTTTGATGTCGGTATGGTTGACAAAAGTGATGACCAATCCGTCGATTCTGTCATCATACGTACGATAGGGCATGACCCGAATGGAAAACCAACGCCCATCCTTGGAGGGTATCTGCTTTTTAATCAATATGAGGGAACGCAATACTTCAATAGCATCAGCTGCCAGTTCGGGATAAATCAAATCCGTCACCAAATCGGTAAAAGGTCTACCAACATCTCCTTGGATTAGTTTGAATATCTTGGTAGCTTCATTGGTGAACCTGCGTATGTTCAGATTTTTGTCCAGAAACAAGGTTGCGATGTCGGTGCTGTTGAGCAGATTCTTCATATCGTTGTTCACCCTGGAGAACTCATCTACTTTCGATTGCAATTCGGCATTCAAGGTTTGAAGCTCTTCGTTCATGCTCTGCATTTCCTCTTTTGAAGTGGTGAGCTCTTCGTTGGTGGATTGCAACTCTTCGTTGGTGGACTGTAATTCCTCATTGGTGGATTTCAGTTCTTCCTGCGAGGTCTGCATTTCTTCAAGCATGCTCTGCTGCTGTTCACGTGCCATTCTAAGCTCGAATTCCATTCTGGACTGATCGATGTTGTCTTGCTTTTTTCCCTTGTCTATTGATGACGTATGGTTTGGAATGACAGGTATTTCTGTAAAAATGATCATGATCATTCCAGACAAGGGTTGTGGCTTGTCAATCCGTTGAATGGTTACATTGATGAGGTTGGACCCATCGTTGGTTTCTACCTTGACATGATGCATCAGAACGGGATCATTCGACTTCAGTGCTTTTCGGAAGGCGATGGGGAAATCGTTTCGCAATCCTTCCCGCAACATGGCAAAAATATTCAGATTTGCTTTGCCGACGGAGGGCTCCAGGTATTTTCCGGTACGTCCGCTAATGTACAGGATGTCCCCGTTTTCGTTGACCAGTACCCCTGGAGGTGAAAAAGACTGCAGAAGGAACTGGTCTGCCAATGTCTGCAGGTTCTGAGTGGATGTGGCAGGTATATGTTTTTCCATAGGAACGGGTTGGGTTTTGGAAAAGGAGGAAGGAAAATCATACAACTCCGGTGGCAGAATGGTAGAGGATCGTTTGTATATTTTTAATTTGGAATCGATTGGAGAGAATAAAGAAGCCTGTGAACCCAGTGTTTCGGCACTTCCAAGGATTAGAATTCCAGTTGGATTGATGCTGTAATAAAATAAAGAAATCAAATTTTTCTGCAACTCGCTATCCAAATAGATCAGCAGATTCCTGCACGAAAGAAGATGAATTTTGCTGAAAGGTGGATGCATGATGATGTTATGCTGAGCAAACACGATCATTTCCCTGATTTCCGTATTGATGCGATAACCTATATCGATGGACGTGAAGAACCGATTCAGACGGGTAGGTGAGACCTCCGATTTTATAGATGTTGTGAATACACCTTTTCGGGCGGTGTCGATGGCGACATTATCCAAATCGGTGGCAAAAATTTGCAACGTAATATTCCCGTGAGGATTCAGTTTCTCCATGACTTCTTTAAATACAATGGCTAAGGAGTATGCTTCTTCACCAGTGGAACATCCTGGAATCCAAGCACGTAGAACCGTGCCGTCCGATTGTTTGGTTATTAGGGCAGGCAGAATCGTATCCTTCATCTTCTCCCAAACAGCGGTGTCGCGAAAGAAATTGGTGACTCCAATCAGCAATTCTTTAAAAAGAATGTCGATTTCCTTTGGATTCTCCTGCAGAAATTGGACGTAGGAATGTATTTTTTCAATTTTGTAAACATGCATCCGCCTTTCAATCCGGCGATAAATCGTAGTCCGTTTGTACAACGAAAAGTCATTTCCGGTACGGTGACGAAGTAAAATCAGGATTTTTTCAAGGGCGCTTTGAATTTGATGATCTCCGTCCTGATTGGCAGGGACCAGCACTATATGCTTTAGAAGGGAAAGCAGCTTGAACGGTAAAGCAGCTGCCGGTGCTATAATGTCTACAGCCACCGTATCGATGGCGTTTCGGGGCATACTGTCGAATTTAGCGGTGCTGGGGTCCTGAACCAAAACGATGCCGTTTCGCTCTTTGATGTTCCGCACTCCTTCACTGCCATCGGAACCCATTCCGGAGAGAATGACCCCGATGGCGTTTTCCTGCTGGTCTTCGGCCAACGAAGTCAGAAAATAATTGATGGGAAGGCGCATGCCTCGTTCCTCAACGGGGTCAAAGAGATGAAGCACTCCATGAAGTATAGACATGCTTTTGTTCGGAGGGATCACATACAGGCAGTTCGGTTTAACCGTCGTGCGGTCTTTTACCTGAAACACGTCCATTTTGGTGACGCGCTGCAATAATTCGGGTAAAATCCCTTTTTGTGTAGGATCCAAATGCTGGATGACCACAAAAGCCATACCGGTTATTTCAGGCAAATTACCAAAGAATTGCTCAAAAGCCTCCAAGCCACCGGCAGATGCACCTATGCCTACAATGGGAAACTGTAGGTTATGATGTGCAACGTTTTCTTTGGAAGAGACCAACACTTTCGTATTCAGAGAAGACATGAGCTTTATTAAAAGAGATAGTCTTACAAATTAAGTCAAAATAAACCGTAATCCACGAAAATGGGACAATAACTCTTACGCCGGCTTTCTGATCGGAACGATAAACAAGGGGATGGTGCTGTGCCTCAAAACTTTTTCAGTAATGCTGCCCAAGAGCACGTTTTCCAGCCATTTTCGACTGTGCGAACCAATAACGATGATATCCGCATGGATCTTTTTGGCTGTTTTCAAAATGGTTTCAGCAGAATCTCCATCCCCTACAATCGTTTCGATGGTTTCATCACCAAGGTTCAGTTTGAATTTTTCCAGATACTCCAGGGTCGCTTTTTTAAGGCCTTCCGTATCTTCGTTGATCAATGGATTCAGCATGGTAAAACCTGTAAAGCCAGTAATGGGTGAATACTCGGTATTTGAATAATAGACCGGATCAGCAATGACGTGCATCAATGTGACTGTGGCACCCATGGAGCTGGCCAATGTAAATCCTGCATCGGCTACTTTTTTAGCGCTTTTGTCGTAATCCAGCGCAATAAGGACTTTTCTGTAGTTGTTCATTTCGTGTTTTTTATTTGGAGCAAAGTAGGTGGAAATGGACTTTTTGATGTTACATTTTTCCACTAAAAGTTTACATAATTCCTAGTTTTACGAGCGTTCAAAAGGGATACCCGATGGCGACATTGAGAATCAGGTTTTCCCGTCTCCAGGTAGCGCTCAGCAAGTCGGTCTGGTTCATCACCCATTTGTTCGCAGTGGTCACCCATGGTTTGCGAAGTGGCGAGGCCAGGTCAAAACGCAAGATGAAGAAGGACACATCCATGCGCAAGCCGAAGCCGGCGCCGACAGCCAACTCATCCAAAAAAGTGGATGAGAAAGGTTGGATCCCAAGCGCATCGTTGGATTGAACGAGCCAACAGTTTCCTGCATCCACGAAAAAGGCACCTTTAAGGAATTTGTAAATGGTGAAACGGTATTCGGCGTTGGTTTCCAATTTGATGTCACCACCCAACTGCAAAAAGCCTTCGGTACTTGGATTTTGATGGTAGGTGCCCGGTCCTAAGGAATTGATGGAGAATGCCCGGACGCTGTTTGGACCACCACTGAAGAATTGTTTCGAATAGGGCAAAACGGACGAATTTCCATAAGGCACGCCTGCACCGGCGAACAAGCGCAGCACCATCTTGTTTTTATCAGCGAATGTATAATACAATCTGCCATCAAAACTAAGCTTTGAGAATTGTGCATACGTGGAACCCAAAATGGTCGTGGATTTGCCATTCAGCAAGGAAAATAAATTGCCTGCGGTTTCAGCCGTTAAACGGAGATAATGCTGCATCTTTCGCACGGAACCAGGTTGGTCGTCGTAGGTGAAGGAAAAGCTTCCGCCGGCTATGAATTGCTCTTCGTAGCTTTTTTTGAGGAAGGTGTTGGAATCTAATAATGCGGTGAACATTTCGGACTGGTTGGTCAACGATGTAAAGGAAACCTGAATGGGATTCAGTTCCATTGATTGAGATTTGGCCGGCTTCCATTGGTAACCTGTCTTAATTTGAATCGTGCGCATGTCAAAATAATTGACTCTTTTCAAGTAATTGTAAGACAGTGAGAAATTCGTTTTAAACGCATTGGCGTTCTTGAATCCGGGTATTTTGAACGGGAGCAGCAAACCAGGTACATTCAACTCCAGTTGTGGTGCATACGCGTAAGAAAACAAGTCGGCTTGCCCCAATTGGGCTTCGTAAGAACCAGTCAGATTGAACTTGATGAGTTCGGCATACCGAAATGAATTTCTGCTCAGCAAACTCAATTGAAGTCGTGGACCCGCATAACCGTTCGATTTCGATACCGCGTCAATTTCTGCACTGAAGGTATATTTGGGGAAAGGTGTCATCAAGATGGTCGCGTTGAGCGTTATAGAATCTTTCTGTTCAAAATCCTCGAACTTGATCCGTACGAATTTGTAATTTCCTAAGGACATCAAGCCGTTCAGTGTTCGGTCGTGATTTTTCCGGGTATACAAATCGCCTTTTTTCAGGAAAACAGATTTTAACAGCACTTTTGGACGCACTTGCTGGTTGGTTTTTTGACCCAAAAAGACATAACTGTCAACGTTCGTGGTGTCTTTAGTCCGAATGATGGTATCGGAATTCAGGGTGTAATCCTGATCGATGATGACTTCATGGATGCTGTACGGCATCAGGGCACTTTTCGGAATACTGTCCTTCAGTGTAAGTTTCAGAGAAACGGTTCCATTGCCGTTCGTACTGTCAGCTTTAAACAGCAAATAATCCGGGTTGAAATAAAAGTAGCCTTTATCTTTCAGAACCGCATCCAGGCGGATTCGTTCCATTTTCAGCATGTCCAGTTGATAGGTATCACCGGATTTTACGAACGAATGCTTGCTTTCAGAGCGAATGATGGAAGCGATGCTGTCGTCGGAAATGGAAAAGATAAGGTCTTTCAGTGTGTAGGGTTTGTGAAGGTGGCAGATATAGACCACTTTGGCCGTGTGCTTTTTTTCGACGATCTTGTACTCTGTGAAGCTGTTGAAGATACCATTGTTGAAAAACAGGGCGTCTATGATCTTGGTTGTAGCCTCTGGCCGAACGCTGCTTATCAGAACCGGTGCTTCTTTGTATTTTCTCAACCATTTAAAATTTGGGAGGGACAGGCGTGGTCTCAAACCAAAGAAGGACTGATTCGGAATGGGTCGAGCCACCGATTTTGCCCGGACCTTGAGGTATTTTTTATTTGGAATACGATCGGGTGATACTAAAGTGATTTCAGCTCCGATATACAATTTGTCGTCACTGGGTACGGTTCTCAGGCCGCTGCATGCAGTCAGTGTCAGAATTCCGAATATAAAGAATAGTTGTTTCATGGGGATTATTTTTTATGCCATGAATTGAAATCCCGGACAAAAATCAAGCCGACACCAGTTTCAACCAATTGACCCTCAATGGCTCCTTCAAATAAACTCTGACGGAATCCCTTCAGACGATATTGTCCATTTTTTGTCAGTTTGTATTCGACAACAACATCACTGGCAATGTCACTCACTGAATTCTGTTTGGCTCTTTCGCCTTCCATATCCAGTTTGCCACCTACCTGAACACTCAGCCGTTCATTAAAGAGTTGCTTCTTGACACCCAAGTTCAGCTGTGATCTTCCTGCTGCCTTTCCGGATTGATATTCTTCGTACGATTGGATGTCAAAATTCATTTCGATGCCGGGTACCAGTTTGGAACTCCACTGATTCAACTGGGATGATAATAGGGTTCCCATGGTGGTGCGTGCTGCGGATGCCAGTCCGGTTGCCTCGCTTTGAAACGGATTTTCCTGGATGAACCGGCCCAAGACCAGCAGCGCGAACACTTGTTTGTTCAATTCCGATGGATTTTCATTCAGCATGTTCAGTTTGGCTTGGACGACGCCATCCATAATGCCCCTGTCTTCGGGTCGCAATTTGATTTCGAAGCTGATGTCGGGTTTTTGAATGTCGCCACGCAATTTCAGGTAAACCAGAAACGGGTATCGTTGCTTGTCAGTGTTTGTGGTCGTCGTGCTTGATTGACTTGAAATCAGGTCGATGGGTAATGCGTTGACCGTATAGATGGCGTTGATGGAAATATTGGCGCTCATGGGGTCTCCGTACCAGATGATGGTGCTGCCCGATTCGATTTTGAACCTCCTTTTCACCAAGGATTCCAACGAAAGCAGATAATCGCCTTGCTTCAACAGATAGGTTCCAGTCAGGCTCATTTTTCCGCTTCGGTCCAAGGAGAAACTGAGAGCCGCCTGGCCTTTCACCACTAAGGAATCGCTCGATGTCGGGTCAATCAACAGCTTGATGGATGCCTGTTCATCAATTTCAATAATGGAAGAAACATCGAATCCTTTCAAACTGCTTTTTGGGGTTTCCTTTTTTGTGGTTCTGAACAGGATGGATTTTTCTTTGATGGTATCGACAAATTCCACTACATCTTCCCCTTTATTCGTACTGAATGTTTCCTCAGGCATCGCAAATGTCATGTTGGAACCTTTCTTCAACTTGATACGGGCATTGACGACCGGCAGACTGATGGGTCCGTGGATGTCAATTCTGCTGTCAATAAGCATTTTCCCGTAGAATTGAGCATTGTCTTTGGGGCCTGTATTGAACAATAGGAAGTCTTTGGTGTCGATCCGTAAGGATAGAACCGGATTGCTGAATTGAGTCATGAGAATGGAACCATCAATGGTGGCCGGATGGTTTTTTACGTCAAGCATGGTGAAATGGTTGAAATGGATGCCGTCTTTTTCAAGCAGAATGCGTTCGTGCTTCAAGCCCAGTCGACTGTTCAGAAAGGCCGGATTGATGAGGGCGTTGTCGAACGTCAACTCACCGGTCACTTCCGGTTTGGCGAGATTGCCTCCAACGTTGAAATGACCGCTTAGGTTGCCCGACGCTTCCTTTAGTGCTCCTAAGGAAAAGGCTTTCACTGTTTCCAGGGAAAGCGATTGTATGTCGGCATTCAGGTTGATGGTTTGTGCCCCGGCGTTGGGTGCATAAAAGCCTTTGGCTGTCAGGTGATTAGCCTTTCCTGATAAAGCAGCATCCACGTCAAATCGTCCGTTGCTGGAGTTGGAAGCTTTCAGTGTGACGTTTCCGATGGGTATATTTTTGACAACTAGATTGTCCAATTGAGCGTCAGCGATAATTCCGTAGGTATTGCCCGTCCGTTTCAACAGAATGTTTCCATTCAACACACCTTTGACAAAGCTGGTATCCTGCTCCATGATCCTGGAAATGTCATCCAGTTTGAAGCGGTTTACTTTTAGGCTCAAATCGTCGTTGAACCGATCGTTTGCGGAGGTGATCCAAATCTGTTTCCCTGCATTTTCCAAGTAAAAATGATGAATTAAAAAGCCTTGCTTGCCGAACTCTACATAATTATCGGGGGCAACCGACCACGCATCACCCATCAGATTGATGGTTGGAGGATCGATGCGGAGTTGGTAATTCTGTTGATTCATCCGGATGTTTGTATGAACCAATAGTTTCTCTTGATTCCCTTTAAAGGCAGACAGATTGGCCAGAATGCGCTGATTGGCCAGTTCGCCGTCCAGCACAATCTTGTTCATCTTCATCGACGTATTGTAAAATTCCTTGCAAGAAAGGCTGTAGCTGATAGCCCTGGCGTCTGAATGGACCTCCAAAGCCAAACCATTGACGGTCATTTCACCGTAGGTAATTTTTTCCATATCCGCGGTTACTTTCAACTCCTTTTTGGCACCGTCGAAACTGCCTTGAATCACTCCGGGTCTGAATTCTTTCAACAGTGGAAAGAAAACATTGGACAGTAACGGATGGTTGTGCAATTGGATGATGAACGTGAAGTTGCCTGTACCGCCCGATGTTTTCATGGTGCCCTGACCGGGAATGGAAAAATAGGGATTTACAAACGAAAGAACTTCACCAGCGATTTCAGTGGGGAAAAGGCTACCGTCATACGTGAGGTCGATGAGTTTGCTGGCAACCTTTATGGAGCTGGAACCTAGCTTGTTGGTTGTTTTCAGGAAAATGGAGTCCAACGGATATTTCACACCTTCGTGCATCACCAAAATGTCCTTGATGGCAGCTTGACCGTTTAAACTACGGGGAACTTCGCCCCGGAAATCGGCAACGATGGAAAACGCCATTCGGGTATCGGTGGTCATCAGGTTCAGTTTTTTAAGATCCGCTCCCTTCAAATCAAAGCGGAACTTTGCAAATGCCTGCTTTCCGTTCATATCGATTTTGCCCTTGAAGTCGAAATCGGCGTTTTCATCGTTCAGTTTGATGGATCCGTCAAAGCCCATACCCGCAATAACCCCTTGGAGGGTCAGGTTGTGGTAGGTATATTTTTTTAGGTTGAATTCAGGAGCAGTGACTTCGATTTTTGAACGAATCGTCTTGATGTCCAAACCATGACCACTAGCCTTGGCTTGCAAGGTCATCGTTCCCATCAGGTCTGTTTTTTTCATCAACCGACCTATGTTGAATTTATCCAACCCAACCACCGCCGTAAAATCCTCCTTTTCGTCGAGACTACCGGTGAAGCGACCGTTCCCAAAGCTGCTGGTAATCTTTCCGGATGCTTTGAATTCCGGGCGCAAATTCATCACTGCTTGCGGCGGTGTTTGCCCATTAACTTTTTTCCTAGCCGGAATTGAGGATTCACCACTGCTTGCGGCGGGGATCCTCAATGCGTTTAGTTTACCCTTCACCGTGACTTCCAAATCAATAACTTCCGGAAATTCCATGGTTTCAGAAAGGTTGCCTAAAAGCTCCAAATCTTTTCGGCCTGAATGTATCCGGATGATTGGGAAATCATACAGTGCTGTCTGATAATCTGGTAGTCCGATTATCGTAAAGTTCGCTTTTAATCGGGTGCTGCTGCCGGTGCCAATATTAATGCCTTTCCCTGTCAATCGGTTTACAGGGCCGTTGATTTCTCCAGAAAAGGAGGTGGACATCATTTTGTTCTTGAAAAATGGAATGCTGTCCAACTTTGGCATAAAATACAGCACGTCTGTGTTGTGAATGAGTAGTTTTTTTACTCGAATATGGACCAACGCTTTGGAAAGATTTTTAGTCAAATTGCTCAACGAATCAAAACCCAACGACAAATCGCCTTCAAAGTAGGAATGCAGGGTTTGGATTTTTGTTTTTTTAGCCGAAAGTTGATGCGGGTCCATTTGGAGTACGGTCCTGAATTCTTTAATTGCAAAGCCGTTTTGATCTATTGCGGTGAATTGCTTGACGGTCACTCCCGTTTTTGCTGCCGAATAATGCATATCGGTGGCAACCAGCATGATCTGACTGTACGCCATATGAGTCGCTTGATGGTAATCATCAAACGTCACCCGCATATTGTTCAACCGGACTTTTTTTAGGTTGATGGTCCAGGGAGCCGATGGCTTTTTAGGAGTAGGAGACTCACTGCTGAATGCCGTAATCAAGTAATTATAATTGAATAAGGAGTCCTTTTCCGCCCGATTGATTTTGATAACAGCGTCCTCCAGGTCCAAGGAGTGGATTTGAACCTTTTGGTGGAGGAGGCCGCTGAAAGCAATATCGACTTTAACCAATCCGATGGATACCAACGTATCTTTGGCCAAATCTTCCAGATATAGACTTCGGATGACAATGGTCTTTGGGAACTGAATGCGGAAATCTTTTAATTCGACCCTGCCGTGTGTTTTATCCGTGATCCAGGTTGTAGCGTACTTCGCAATTTTCAGTTGTACTGCGGGAATCTGAACAATCAAAGCGATAGCAAGGAGTAAAAGCAGAATGCTGGCTATGCCCCACATGATTACTTTAAGACTCCTTTTTAAGAATAATCGGCCGTAATGCTTTTTCTCTTTTTCACTTTTGTTCAGATCGTTCATACTGACTCCCTATCCGTCAAGTCTTTTTTTTCGCTTAAAAATCGGTTTGATGTCTATCAATGGTGGCAGCGTATCACCCAACAAAAATCCCCAGGGTTTCAAGTGTTCAAAGTTGTCGCACGTCAATTTGATAATGGCCAGAATGGGGAGCGACAAAAACATCCCTGGAATGCCCCACAACGCATTCCCTGCCAAGACAACTATGATGGCGAAGAGGGCGTTGATTTTAACCTTGGATGCGACGATTTTTGGTACAATGTAGTTGTTGTCAATCAGTTGAATGATGTAGAATGTGATCAAAACCCAAACGGCGTACCAAGCTGTCGGCATGGTGGCCAACGCAATGGCCATGGGTATACCAACACCGACAATACCTCCCAGGTACGGAATCATATTTAACAAAGCGGCAAGAATCCCCAATAAAATGGCATACGGAATGCCGAGTAAAAAGAGCGCACCTATATCCAATGCAGCTACAATCCCAGCTTCAATCAACAATCCGACCAGATAGTGCTGCACCACTGCTTTCGTTTGTGAGACCACTTCTTTTATCTGCAATTTGCTGTCATCACCTGCGATTTGGTGAATGAATTCCAATATGATGGGTTGATACAGCAAGAATAAAAAGATATAGACCGGTATCAGGAAAAATAGGACCAAGCCGCTTCCGACAGTCACCAACGTTTGTCCCAAGGCAGAACTGTTGAAATTAGTCAATTCTTTTTGTGACTCTGCAATCCATGTGTGGATTTTTTGAGGATTAACCCCGAGATAGGCGGATCCTTCGCTGATGGTTCGATTCAGCATGCCCGATATATTCGTTATCAATTCCGGCCATGAATCGGTCAACTGGCTGACTTGATAGAAAATGACGGTGATCAAACCGGAAATAAGTAGGAGGGCCAGCAAAATGGTCAGTACAATGGCAAGGACGCGATTCATTCTCTTGCGCACCAAAAAATCCACGACCGGACTGAGTACGATGGCAATGATTACCGCAAAAACAAGCGGAACGACGATATCCTGAGTGATGTGTAAGATGGTGCATAACGCAATAAGACCAACTAAATAGATGGTCATTTTTGCGTAAAAGGGAATAGAAAGGTTTCTTTCAAACAGCCCCATCCTTTTTTTTGTCTTTATGCAGGAAGAGTTGAAGCAACGTCCGTCCAACTATCTCAACGGTGGAATGATACTGTGCAATCAGGTTGATGACTCCGATTTGCGCAGCCGATCCGAGTATCCCCCGGAACTGGTTTCCGGATTTCCCGATAATCCATTTTTTGATCAGAAAGCCGGTGGCCAAACCAACCGATGTGCTGATCATATTGTTCCCAAGAAACTTCGACGAAGGAGAATCCTCCAGATTATCCCGGATCAGGTTCAATGGATTGATGCTTTCGTACGCATGTTCAAATTCCTGCCTCATCAGAAACACCTGAACAACCTTGTCGGATTCCAGTTTCTGTATGGCATCTTTAAGTTCTACGGCATTCGATATCATATCGTTCTATTTTAGAAGTTCTTTAATTAACTGACGACTGACTATCCGCTTGATCCCTTTGTAAAAGAAAAGTCGAAAGACGATGGCCAGTATTCCGTGAAACGCACCTACCGCTAAGAATCCGTAGTACATGGCTCCAAGAATATCACCCAACCATAACGCTAGGCCGATATTCAGGAAAAGCAGGGCCGAAATAATTATGCCAATTATAAAGACATGGGGGATCAACGAAGAAATCAGATCCGTTATTTTCTCAACCGCTTTGAGTTTTACCAACTCGACCGTGGTCTTGAAATAATCGGCAACTCTTTCCAAAAGAGTTTCGAACAATCTTGCATAGTCTTCCATTGCTTTATAATTGACAGAATTATCGTTAACCTAAAACCTAAAACCTACTAAACCTTACTTGTTTTCAAGTCTTTTTCGACTTGTTTTTCCGTTGACTTTGCCTTTTCGGCAAAACTGGTAACGTCTTCTTTTACCTTTTCGAATTTGTCCGTGATGCTGTCCACGAATTCCTGAAACTTATCGGATATGTCATCCGTTATTTTTTCGGTTTCACGACCAATTCTCTTACGAGTCTTGTAACCTTTGTCCGGGGCGAATAAAACGCCCAATAAAGCACCTGTGGCCAATCCGGCAACTATGCCGATAACTACTTTTCCTGCATCCATAATGTTGTGTATTTAATTGGTTATAACTATTTAAAACCTGTATTCGATCAAAATCGGAACCCTAAGGTGAGCTGACCATTTACATTCTTATATCGAGGCGTGGTCGATGTTCCATCACCGTTGTTGTCGTATAAATCCCATGCTACCCGTCCACCGATCACAAATTGGAACAGATTGACATCGGCACCCATGACAAGGCCCAAAGTATTTCTACGGATATTATCATTCGTGAATTCATCAACCGTTGTCGTGTTTGAAACTGGAGTAACGACATTGGTTGTCTGTTTGAGTAGGTAGGAATATTGCGGTCCGACCAAAAGAGTAACCACTCCAAGAGGCTTGATAGCCAATAAAATTGGAATATCAAGGTAGTTGGAAGTGCGTGACGTGCTGAGCAGGCTGCCAGAAGTCTGATATCCCTTCTGTGAAAACATCACTTCCGGTTGTATTCCAAAGAAACCACCGAGGGGGATGTGTAAGAAACCGCCGAATGCGTATCCGGTTTTGGCATCTGCGGAATAGGTGTCTCCTTCAGAATCATAAATGTTTGAAATGTTCAGTCCAGCCTTTGCACCGATAGAAATTCTGTCTTGCGCTTGTAGGCTTACTGAAAGGAGCGCGAATAAAACCAAATAAAAGGTCATTTTCATACTGTTGTTTTTTTGAGAGTGTACATAAAATTAAAGCATTGAACAATTCAATATGCGAACGAATTCAGCATAAATAATGTTCAATGCAAAGTTGCTTTTGTTTGTCCTAGGATACATTACACAACTTTGGAAATAAGTTGCATAATTCCCATATCAAAGCTTACACGGTACCCAATGTGTTTCTACGATTGTTTTTAAGATTGCGGAAGTGGGAAGGCGTGAGTCCGGTCATCTTCTTGAATTGATTTGACAAGTGTGCCACGCTGCTGTAGTGAAGTTTAAAGGCGATTTCTGTGAGGTTGAGCTCGTCGTAGACCAGTAACTCCTTGACCTTTTCGATTTTATGGTTGAGGTAGTAACTCTCGATGGTGGTACCTTTGATTTCGGAAAAAAGATTGGCCAGGTAAGTGTAATTGTACCCTAGTTTATCGCTTAGATAATTGGAGAGATTGACTTTTATCTGATTGTCCGTATAATGAACCAGTTCAATGATGGTGGTCTTGATTTTCTCTACCAAAATGAGCCTGTTGTCTTCGAGAATCTCCAGACCATTCTTCAAAAGTTCATCGTTCAGGCTGGTCAATTGTTCCTTGGTGGCTTCTTCCTCTACAAGTGCTTCACCAAGTTCAACAAAAGAATAGTGAAGGCCGAGTTTCTCCAACTCGTTTTTGACGACCATCTTGCAACGGATGCATACCATATTTTTAATGTAGACTCTCACCCGTATATTTTTCAGAAAAGCACCTTTCTGCGTTCAAGTATAAAAACGCATTGAAGATAAACTTTTTGTAAATATAGGAATTATTTCAGCAAAGAGAACACAAATTCAAGACCACCTTCAGGCCTGTTTTTGGCAGAAATGGTTCCTCCATGGAGCTGAATGGCGTTCTTGACGATGGCAAGTCCCAGCCCAGTTCCGCCCAGTTTGCGCATTCGGCCTTTATCAACGCGGTAGAAACGGTCGAAAATGCGGTTCAAATGTTCCTCGGCGATGCCTACACCGGTGTCGTAGAAGCTGAAGAAACAACGGTCCGGGTCATTGCGGAAACAGGTGATGCCAATTTCTACTTCTTCACCTGCATAAGCCAATGCGTTGTCCAGCAGATTACGGAAAATGGAATACAACAAGGAGGTATTGCCTTTTACAGTCAATTCTGGATCGATGTCGATTTTCAGCAGTACTTTTCGAGCAGTAATTTCAGCTTCCTGTTCGCTAGTAATATGTTGGATGAGGCGTGACAGGTTAACGTCTTCTTTCTCAATCAGCTTGGGCGCTTCGTCCAGTCTGGTCAGTGTAGAAATGTCACGCAACAATTCACTCAGACGCTTGCTCTGAAGAAAGGAGCGTTCTACGAAAGAATGCAGTTTTTCGGCAGGCAAGTCGGGGTTGGCCAGAATCGTTTCCATGTAGCCCTGGATGCTGCTGACAGGTGTTTTAAGCTCATGTGCTATATTTTGGGTCAATTGCCTTTTAAGGCGGGATTCTTCTTCGTTTATGGTGATGTCGTTAATGCTTATTTCAAAGCTTTTATCCTGAAACAAAATGCATTGAACCTGGAAAACCCTGCCATTCTTATCGATATTCACCGATTGTCTCTGCAACGGTGATACCGGAGTGCGAATACCTTGCATTTCACGGATGTAATGATTGATGGATTCAAGCTCCGGAAGGTCAAAAATCGTAGTAGCCGATTGTGCCGGTATGTTGGAAATCAAGTTCAGGTACTGAATGAACAGGTTGTTGGCAATAATTTCTTTCTTGTCCGGGGTATAGATGGCCAACCCCTCTTTGGCGGACTGCAGGTGGCTGATGAGTTTCTCCCGTTCTACCAACAGGTCGTCGCGGGTCGTTTTCAGCCGATGAAACAAACCGACGATGTATCTGGAAATCTCGCCCAATTCGTTTTTCGGAAAATCCAGCGAGGTATCCAGTGGAAGGTTCTTATTGGCTGTTTCTGCAAAGTCACGGAGTTGCGCGATGGTATTCCCCATGTGTTTGGTGGAATTGTACAACAAGACCAATATAACAATCATCATAGTGGCAACGAAGAGCATAAAGCTCAAATCTGCTTGAAGTTGCTTGTTAAGAATGGAGTCATAAGGGCGGGAACTTCGGATAATATAATTTGGATAGCGCTTTGCCGCATAAAAAAATGTTTTACCAGTGGTTTCTGAAAGACGACGTACAGAGACGCCTTCACCGAAAGCCATGGCACCTTTGATTTCAGGCCGGTTGGAGTGGTTGCCCAAGTGGTTGGCTTCGGAATCATATAAGACATTTCCATTAAAATCGATCACCGTGACCCGCAGGTCGCTCACCTGAAGAAAGCCCATCACACTCCGGATGCTGCTTTCATTGACGCCCTTTTCGCTGGTTATTTCATAAAACAGGTTGTTGTAGCTTTGCAATTGTTCGGTGAGCAATGCCACGCGGAATGCTTTTTCCCGACGGTACTGGTAGATGCTGATAAACAGGACAAACATCATAAACAAGGAGACAATGGTCAGAAAAAGTTTCCGATGGAAATTGAAGAACGGTTTGCGAATGGGTTCAGCCATAGTGCTCTATTTGTAATCGAAACAGTAACCGTAACCGAGTCTGGTAATGATATGTTGTCCGAAATCGCCCAGTTTTTTGCGCAATCGGGTGATGTTTACATCTATGGTACGATCCAGTACATAGACATCATCGGACCAGACCGCACTCAGAATATCCTCACGGGAATAAACGCGACCGGGGTGGGAAACCAGCAACAATAACATTTCAAGTTCCTTTTTGGTCAGATCCACTGGCCGCTCGCTCAGGAAAACCTGCTTTCGGATCGTATCAATTTTCAGGTTCTCAAACTGAAGGATGGATTCTTTATCCGACGGTTCAACAACCATGGTGCGTCGCAGAATGGCTTTGACACGTACGGTCACTTCACGGATGGAAAAGGGTTTGGAAATGTAATCGTCTGCACCGATGTTGAAACCGGTCAACATGTCGTTCTCGGTGTCTTTGGCCGTGATGAAAATGATGGGCAGGTTGGCCAGTTTTTCGTTTTTCCGAATCATCCCGGCCATCTTGAAACCGGAGATTTCACCCATCATGACATCGAGCATCAGTAAATGAAAGGATGCCAAGTCTTTTTTCAGAGCTTCCTCGGCTGAATTGGCGGTTTCCACTTCGTAGCCTTCACTTTCCAGGTTGAACTGGAGAATTTCACACAAGTCTTCTTCGTCGTCGACGACCAAAATCCGGGCTTTGCTCATTTTAGATTTTGTTGGTTTTGCCCTGGTGTTTCAACACCTTGGCGTCCAGATAAAAAACAATTTCTTCGGCCATGTTGGTGCAATGGTCGCCGATGCGTTCCAGTTTTCTGAAAATGCTGACCATCTGCAGGGCATCCGAAGCATTGGATTCAGGGCTTTCAATAATGTAGGCGGTCAGTAAAGGCAGGCTTGCATGGTTGATCTCATCCACCTTCTGGTCCATTTCAAAAACCTTGGTGGCAATGCTGGCATTTTCTTTTTCCAACGCATCAAACAGGGTATGAAGCATTTCCTTGACTTGATCGATCATTTCTGCCAGCCTTAGATTGCGAACCAATTCAGGATCCAAAGCCGGACCTTTGAAGTCCAGTACGAAACGGGCCAATCCTTCGGCAAAATCACCGATGCGTTCCAGATTCGTATTGATTTTGAGGACGGCAAGGACAAAGCGCAATTGGACAGCAACCGGGTTGTATAACGCAATCATATCTTCTACGTCGCTGTCAATTTTAAGTTCGAAAGCATTGACCCTACGTTCCCGCATGATGATCTGTCGGGCCTGGTCTTTATCTAATGTCAGGATCGCTTCACCGGCACGTTGCACCTGGTTATAGACCAAGGTCCACATTTCGATGGTTTCCTTCTTCAGTGCTTCAAGTTCTGCTTCTACCTTTTGTACCATAATCATAAGTCTTAAATAGATGGATTTTAACGTTGCAAAGGTGACAATTGGGTGTTACAGTTGCGTTACAAACCTATGAAAGAGTGCTTTCCATTAAAGTCACCGCAATTTACACCATTCAAGTCATTTTTTCAACCTGTTCGTCTGTTTTTTTCAAAGATTTCGTACTTTTGTGCCACCAATCCTACATGCGAAAATAGCTCAGTTGGTAGAGCATCAGCTTCCCAAGCTGAGGGTCGCGGGTTCGAGTCCCGTTTTTCGCTCTTCCATTCTAAAGGAGACTGGTCAGAAAAGATCCGTTTTTTTTGTTTTTCAACGCTCCTTTCATTGGTTTGTAACAGAAATGAAATACCTGTTTCCGACCTTTGTAACCAAATAGTAATACATATTTCTGCAAACAACCGAAAAACAATGACTCTACTCATTACCATTATTGTTCTGGCACTGGTTTTTGATTACATAAACGGCTTTCACGATGCTGCCAACTCCATTGCAACCATTGTTTCCACGAAAGTGCTGACGCCTTTCAGAGCGGTGCTTTGGGCTGCATTTTTTAATTTTCTGGCATTTTTCATTGCTAAGTACGTCATTGGTGAGTTTGGTATCGCTAATACGGTTTCCAAATCGGTTATCGAACAATACATTACACTGCCGGTCATATTTTCGGGTATCGTTGCCGCCATCATCTGGAATCTGGCGACCTGGTGGCTTGGAATTCCTTCCTCGTCATCGCACACATTGATCGGGGGGTTTGCAGGTGCTGCCATTATGAGCACCATGATGGCCAGCGGTTATGAAACCAGCGGACTTGAAGCCATCAAAGCACCCGTGATCATCAAGATTGCTTCGTTCATTATTTTGGCGCCGCTCATCGGTGGAATCATTTCCTCCTTGCTGACGATCCTGATTCTGCATACCTTTAAAAAAATGAACCCGCATAAGGCAAATACCTACTTCAAACGCCTTCAGCTGGTTTCCTCCGGTTTGTTCAGTATCGGTCACGGACTGAATGACTCTCAGAAAGTAATGGGTATCATCGCTGCAGCATTGTATGCCGCCTATACGCAGAAGGGCATTGACTGGGGCATCCATTCCATAGGCCAGATGCCTGACTGGGTTGCCTTCTCCTGTTTCACAGCCATTTCATTGGGCACCATGTCCGGTGGTTGGAGAATCATCAAAACCATGGGCACACGCATCACGAAGGTGACTCCCCTCGAAGGTGTCGCTGCTGAAACCGCCGGTGCACTAACCCTTTACTTATCGGAAGCGTTGAAAATCCCTGTAAGTACGACGCATACCATTACCGGTGCCATTATCGGTGTAGGTGCTGTAAAACGCATGTCTGCTGTTCGTTGGGGGGTAACCCGAAGTTTATTGGTCGCCTGGATTCTGACCATTCCCGTTAGTGCCGGTATCGCCGCATTAATTTTCTTCCTGTTTGGCAACCTATTATAAAACATACAACTCCAATGAACAATTCCTTTTTCAGCAAATTCACCCCCAAAGAACCTAAGTTCTTCCCCATTCTGAAAGAAATGTCCGATGTCATGTTGGTCGCTTCAGATATCATGATCGAATTCATTCAAAACTACGATCACGAAACAGCGCCGGGCTATTACAAGAGAATCAAGGAACAAGAACATAAAGGAGATGCTTTGTCCAACCGTGTTTTCAATGAACTGGACAGTACGTTCATCACACCGTTCGACCGGGAAGACATCAATCAACTGGCCAACCGCCTTGATGATGTGACAGACTACATCAACAGCTGTGCCAAGAAGATTGTACTCTACAATCCGGCGAAGATGCCTGCCAGTGCCTTGGATATATGCAATCTGATCCGCGATGGTGCCATTTGCATTGGAAAAGCCATTGACGAACTGGATGTTCTTAAAAAGGATGCCAAGCAAATCAAAAAATATTGCAACGATTTGCACGATATCGAAAACAAAGCGGATGATGTTTACGAACGTTTCATCATTGAACTTTTCGAGAAGGAAACCGACAGCATCGAAATCATCAAGCTCAAGGAAATCATGAACGGGCTTGAACGGACCACGGACGCAGCTGAATACGTGGGCAAGATCATCAAGATGATCATCGTCAAGAACGCTTAATTAAAATTTCTCGCCGGAATTCCGGCACTCGTTTAAATTACAATGAGGAGGGTGTATCAAAAAAAATGATGCATCCTCTTTTTGGTATATTGGTGCTCTTTTAAAACATCTTCTTCATTTTATGTACATTGCTTAGCGTCTATCGTGTCAGTCAGTCAGTCAGTTGGTTAAATTTTAGAGTGTTTTTGTCATATATTAAACCTGAGGAAAGCAACTATCTGATTAACTTAGCAGCGTTTTATATACTAAAGTATAAAGTGATGCAACCCAGGAACCTTTTCTCTATAGCCTTTTGTATGATGTTGTTCGCTGTTTCCGTAACTGCGCAGACCAATTCATCCGTTATCAAAAAGGCCCCGACAATCATTTCAAACGACCCGATCCCGGAAGCCACCGTCAAGGCGACCCTTCGTGAAATGCTGGCTAAGCATTTGCCCTATGCTGAAAGCAAATTCGTGGCTTCAGCCGGTTATTTTGGAAATGGTCAGAGTGTGGAACACGGTGCCCGCACCAATGCCGATTATGCACTCATTTACGCATTCATTTATAAAAAGTGCCAGGACCAGACACTTCCGAACGGTATCACTTTCGAAACCGTCAAGCAGCATGCCCTCGCTGCTATCCGGTATTCCTACAATACCCATAAAACAGGCACCCTCAATTGCACCAACGGCGTTAAATGGGGCATTGTCTGGGAATCGTCGATGTGGTGCGCCTCCACGGCTTTTGCCTCCTGGTTGATGGCAGACGAACTGACCGTTGGCGACAAGGCCGCCATCAAAACGATGGTGTTGGCTGAAGCCAATTACAACCTTTCCCGCACCATTCCGACAGCCATTGTCTCCGATACCAAGGCCGAAGAAAACGGCTGGGACACCAACATCCTGGCCATCGCTGCCGCCCTGTATCCGGAATCAACGAATGCAGAAGCCTGGACCCTGCGCTGCAAGCAGTTTGCCATGAATACCTACAGCGTTGCCGCCGACCTGAACCGCAAGGACCCCATCAAGGATATCGTCGACGGCAAGACTATCGCCGACTGGTACATCGGTGGAAACCTTTTCCCCGATTACGCACTCGAGAACCACAACTTCTTTCACACCTCCTATCTGAACATACCGATTCAGGAAATGTCTGAATCGTTGTTGGCTTATAAAGCTGTTCAGAATCAGGCCAAACCTGCATTTCCGGTTCCGAACGCCCTGAAACACAACGTCTGGAACGTCTGGAACAGCATGCTGAAGGAATTCATCATGGCCGACGGTATTTTGGCCATGCCCAACGGTAATGACTGGTCCATGTACATTTACGACGAACTCGGCACCTATTCAGCCTTGGCCTGCATTTACCGCGATCCCGATGCACTGATGCTGGAAAGCATGGTGCTGCAGTATGCCAAAATGCGCCAATCAACCACTACGGACGGTTCTTTCCTGCTGAACCCGGATGTTGGGGAGCGTCGCATGGCTGTGACCGCCCGCCGCTTGGTTTTTGCGCACTTGTACCATGATTATTTCCCTACGAGCGGAATGGTAGCCACCAAATGGGCCGATTTCAGCAAACAGCATGAAACCACGAAGTTTTTGCCGTATAATGGCATTATCCGCAGCAACAACGATGCCAAATATGTCACCTTTTCCTGGTTTCAGTCGCAGGACGGCACCAGTTATAAATCGTACATGGGAATGGTTTCCCCCAACGATGTGAACAACAGCAACCTAATTTTCCCGTTCAAGGTTGGCAACTTGGGGAACTTTACCGGGTATACGGATGTGAGCGGCTATACCCGCAACGCTTCGCTGGTTTCCAACACCTACGCCATGTATCCGAAAAGCTTTTCAACCACCGGAAAAGTGTACGTGACCTCTGCTAGCATGGTCAAATATCTTTCCTTTTATTCCACACCTGGCAATGCAACGATTTATCAGGAAGACATGGTCGGTATGGCGGCTGGCACGATGACGAAGGACGGTGGCCTCCTGCAAGGGATTACGACGGATGTCTTGACGCAACCCACTAGGACGTTGTATTATTCCGGAGGAAGTGTGAACTCCAACGGAAGTACGGTGAGCATGCTCCCGGGAAACTGGGTGAATGTGGACAATATATATGGTATGGTCGTGAATGGAGGAAGTGGCATTGCCTTTGGCGAAAAGGAGTTGAGCACCTCCGTGTATGTATCCAAACTGTACGGATCCTATTCCACGACGTCCAAGACGATTACTAGCGGGCAGCTCGTTTTTTCGCGTTCGTCCATTGTCTATCCGAAGGTGACGGCTGAAACCACTCAAAAATTGGCTGGCAAGGAAAAATACCCGACGGTGGCAACCGGATGGAAAGCGACCGCTGCAGAAGACCCCGATGGTCGCCGCTATCTGCTGATGTCGAATTTCCGTTCTACGCTTCGTTCAAGCGTCACACTATCTTATCCGGAGGGGGCACCTGTATTCGACAGAGTTACTACGGTAACGGATTCAACCGGAACAGCGACGTTCAATTGCATGACCAACAGCTCCTCCAACAACGAGCTTTATGCCTACGTCAAAACCGGATTGTTGCCTTTGAAAGCGGTTCAGGGGGACAGCCCGTACTCGGTGTATGTAAAAAATGAAAATGTAATCAAGGTTTCAGCCCTTGTTTCCGTATGGAACAACGGCAGTTACCAGACGCTGCAGGTGAACTTGCAACCAACTGAATCACAATACGTTCAGTTTGTAAACAATGTACTGACAGCTGCCATCGCTCCCTTCCCCGATGGCTACCGCAACATCAGCCGAGGCAAGCACCTTCTGGCAGACAATCAACTACCGGAGCATTTCCCGTTTGCCATGATCGATGACAACGACAGTACCTGGTACCAATCCTTGTCCTTGCCCACAGTTACTGCTCCTCAAACCATCACCTGTCGCCTGTGGAGTCTGAACGTTATCAATAAGCTGGTCCTCAAATCGGTTGAAGGTATCGGCCCAAAAGACATTCTGATACAGGCTTCGACCGATGGTTCGAATTATGCCACTGTAGGAAGCGCTACACTTCAGAATACAACGGAGTGGCAAACCGTGAATTTTGCAGGGTCTGATGCCACTAATTTCCGTCTAAAAGTCAATTCCACGTATGGTCCTTTGAATGTTGGAATAGCCACCCTTCAAATGTTCGGTTATCCCAAATAGTACCATTGAAAAAATAAAAACCCATGAAACGAGTATTCCTGTTTTTACTGAGTGTAATTTTCGTTACACTTTCCCAAGCCTCCCAACCCTGGTCGCAACGAATGGTCGAAGCGCACGGCGTTAAAGACTTTTACAGCAATAAAGTCTATAAGTCCACGCTTTCCACTTCCGGCTGGGATTACGTCACCGGTCTGGTTGCCAATTCTGTTCTCAAGGCTTGGGAAATGTACCCTTCCAAAACGGAATACTATACGGCAGTCAAGGCGATGGCGGACAAATGCATCACCACTGGGATTGCAGGATCACTCGGTACAAGCAACATCGATGACCTGGCGGCCGGGAAAATGTTTTTTGCCTTGTATCACAAAGCGGTTGCCGACGGCAATGCAACGGATGCGGCCAAATACAAGGACGCAGTCACCATTATTCGTAACAAACTAAAATTAACCCATGCACGTATTGCCGTTGGTTTACCCGGTGCCGGCGGGTTCTTCCACAAAGCAAATTATCCCAACCAAATGTGGCTTGACGGTTTGTACATGGGCCCTGCAGTCTATGCGCAATGGCAAGCTGAATTCGGGGTAACGGATTCTGCAGCCACCAATACGGCCAGTTGGTCCGATATCGCGCTGCAGTTCAAAACGCTGAATACTTACACCTACGACAATGTCAAGCAGCTCAACTACCACGCCTGGGCAGCAATTCCCACCGATGCCAATGCCTTCTGGTCCAATCAGACCACACCTTATCTAGGTTGCAGCAAGGAATTCTGGGGACGCAGCATGGGATGGATGTTTGCAGCATTGGTGGATGTCCTCGAAGGCATGCCCAAAGATCATCCGGATTACAACGAGATGCTTCGGATTTGCAGGCAAGTGGCTGCTGGATTGAAACGCTGGCAAGATGCGGAATCGGGTGTCTGGTTCCAATTGCTGCAATATGACGCCACCACGAAAGCCAGTGCTGCCGGTGATCCTGTCACGGGGTACAACAAGGGTACACTTCCCAATTATCTGGAATCCTCCTGCTCCAGCATGTTCACCTATTCATTCTTCAAAGCTGCACGACTTGGTTTCATCGACGGTGACGTGTATTATCCCGTCGCCAGGAAAGCGTACGCTGGCTTGCTGAAAACGTTCATCACCGATACCGGTACTTCTCTGACCATCGGGAGAAGTTGTGCTTCAGCCGGCCTTGGTCCCTCCAACAACCTGCCCCGTTCAGGCACCATCAATTATTACCTCTGCGGTTCGGATGTGACTATCACTCAGAATGAAGGCAAGGCCATCGGACCTTTCATCATGGCTTCCTTGGAATATGAGCAGTATCAGGCCGATTCCTTAAAGGCTACCTATATCCGATACCCAGGTTCCAGCTCTTGTCCAAAGGTATGCAGCATCACGGTGCCTTCAGACGGCATTTACATGCTTCGGTTCACTTCGCCTGACTCGTTGCCCTATACCCTGAAAAGTAACTGCAAAGCAGGGGAGAACCGCATTTGGTACACCCTTTCGAATGCAACAGCTCAAGCCAGCTGCGAAGTATTTTCCGCAGCTGGGCAATTGATTTCAAGAAAAGAACTTTGATATAATGGCAAATAATAACCTATAAAAATAGTCTCAAAGCTTAATTGGGAACCGTTTTCAATTTATACTATTAATAAAAAAAAGGTTGAGCTTTGCCAAAGCTCAGCAAAGGGGTTTTATCGGATAAAGCTCGTCATCACTTTTTGTTTCTTTGCAGGAGCGGGAATATTTCCTTTGGTCGCCTCACGCATTTTAAGCTGCCAAGCCATGTTTTCGCCAAGCATTTCCATGATTTGCACTCCTTCAGCGTCTTGGACAACTTCGCCCGGATTGGTTCCATGGATGATGCTCCAATAACAGGAAGTGGCCAGCAACATTCCTGAATAGGTCAAATAATGGTTCAGACTATCCAGCGTCGTCGAGCCACCCGTGCGTCGCACGGCTACTACAGCAGCGCCTACTTTGTGGCGAAAAAAACCACCATTGCTGTTTGAAACATAAAACAATCGATCCAGAAAACATTTCATCGTACCGGCAATACCTGCAAAATAAACCGGAGATGAAAGAATGATTCCGTCTGCCTCTTTTAGAATCTGAACCCATTCGTTAAGCGGGTCGGTGGTAATCCCGCATTTTTCGTCTTGATTTTTGCGGCATTTACCACAAGCCAGACAACCATGTATTTCCTTGTTGCCTACATGAAGAATTTCAAAATCGATCCCGTTTTCTTCCAGTTTCGAACCGACCATTCTCAATGCATGATAGGTGTTACCCTCCTTGCGAGGACTTCCGTTGATGGCGACTACTTTCATGATCAATTGAAATGATACAGGAAAACCAATGTGGCACTGAATGCCGGCTTTTTTCCATCTTTGATTTCTAGTATCACATCGATTTCAGTTTTTGCAGTTCCTCTTAGGTTGAGGATCGATTTCAGTTTTGCGGTGAGCCGCACTTCGCTATCCACCAATACAGCCTGTCCAAACTTCAATTCTTTAATGCCATAGTTCACCAGCATTTTCAGATTGTTCACTTCAATAATCTGTTCCCACAAGTAGGGCAGGATGGAAAGGGTCAAGTAACCATGTGCAATGGTGGTTCCAAACGGGCTTTCATGCTGAGCTTTTTCAACATTCACATGAATCCATTGATGGTCTAACGTGGCATCGGCAAACAGGTTGATCTGATCTTGCGTAATTTTGTGATAGGGAGAAACACCCAAGTCTTTACCAATGTATTGTTCGAATTCCTGAAAACTGTTGATAACTAATTTGTCCATGATGAGAGGCTTTTGAATTGATATTTTTGCATGCGCAAGGTACGAATATTTTTGAAAAGTTGCACAGTCGACTTTGATTTGTGCAGTATTACCTCAGGTTTAAAAGTGTTTTTGAAATTTCATCACGCAATACAACAGAGACATTCACTTCATCGGCAAATGCACTCCACCGATTCACCGTCTCATTAATTTCATCAATGATCTCCGAAGCTTTTTTGCACCTGATGGATTCGCCAATCACCAAAAGATCTTCTTTGCTAATATCCTTACGTTTGCCATTGATGCTCAATGCATGCTGACTTACCCATTCACTCCCAGGTCGGTACGCATGACAAATATCATACGCCGGAGCCAATTCCCACTTGCCGCCTTGCTTTAACCGGAACGAAAAATTCTTGGTGTGATCGTCGCAATTTCGGGCAATGACATTGAACACCATTCTTCGAAACATCTGTTCAGCATCCGGATATGTCAACTTCAGCTCACGCATAGTCTGAAAAAGCTGCTCATAACTAAAGCTATTTGCCAAATTAAAATCGAAATGCTTTATTGCGCAAAACGTTTGAATGTGATGTTTGGTTTCTCCTCCGTCCCGATCAAACCGCTTGGTCATGAAATGAGCTCTTCCGTTTTCCTCCAAGAGCCGAGAGGACATCATCTCGATGCCGCATGCCGTAGCCATGTGGTAATACGCCATTTCAATACGACCGTATCCTTTACTTGCACCCAGTTGTACGTCGCTGACTCCGTCCAATTTGATAAGCCAGTGTTCGAAACCTTTTGGAGCCTTGGTTTGTCCGGATTTTACTTCACCCGTTTTTTCATTGTAGGCAATCACCGCTTTCGGCCTGGCGCCACCTGCTGATGTCCCGATTTTAAGGATTTCCAGAATCGCATGCTCTTCCTCCTTCGGCAAATTGGTTGCAAAGGCTTCCCGTTGAGAAAGCATTTTCTGAGCAATCTCTACCAAGCTGTTTATTTCAATGGAAAAGGTTCGTTTGCTTTCTTTCAAAACGGTAGGTTCGAACTCCAAAGCTCCCATTCCCCTGGTGCCTATAAAACAGAGCATCTCAACCGGATTCATGCTGTCCTGAGGACGACCTCGCTGCGCCAGTCCTAAATTGATCAGTTGATTTCCGTACTTATCAGGCAACATATCTGCCAGTATCCCAGGCAAACCTTTGAACGTATCATAAACGGAATTTTTATCCTTGACCAATTCCGGAAAGCCATATACGTTTCTACTATCGGAAACGGCCATCTTTAACGGAGCCAAATCCCAACCCAATTGCTTGAAAATTGGGTCATATTCAAAGGTTGAAATGCCTGTGGCCTCATTCCAGGCTACTGCTCCGACCAATCGTCCCCAAATTTTCACTTCAGCTACGTTCATAGGCTACCAATCTGTTTCATCGAGTTTCTCTAACTTCTTTCCGCTGGCCCTTTTCCGCTTTTTCTTTTCCAGTTCAGCCAATTTCAGTGGACTGATGCTTTGCTGGATGGTAAAGCTATTAAGAACCTGCAGCTCATCCAAGACGCGCAGGACTTGTATTAAGGTGGCCAATGTGACTGTTTCGCCACGCTCTAAAAGGCTCAAGGTGGAACGGCTGATGCCTGCATCGCATGCCAAAGCATCCTGCGTCTTGTTTTGCTCCATCCGATGGTGCTTGATAAAGGAGCCGATGTGCTCAGCCAAAGCTTTATCGCTCATTGAAGGCCATGAAATGAATGAAATATCAGTCATTAAATGCAAATAAAGATGATAGTGAATGATATATCATGCAATAATAGCATCTATAAATGAGAAAAACAAATTATTTTATCCTTTTGATCATCCGCGCCTTTAAAATCAGGATATCCTTCAAAGGCTTATCTGCTGAATCCGTTGTCGCACCAGCAATGCTGTCCACAATATCCATGCCTTTTACCACTTCCCCAAAAACCGTATAATTTTGATCCAAATGCGGTGCACCTCCAATGGTTTTATACACTTGACGCTGCTTTTCCGGGATTTTGTAAGGCACCATGCTTTCCAATTTCTTTTGCGTTAATTGCTCCAATTGAGTCTGAACGGCCTTTAAATCGTATGGATTTGCACCAGCTTGGTTCAATGCCTTCAAGCGCGAAAAGAGTTCGGCATTAATCGGATCAGTAATCACTTGATGGTACGCAAGCCCGTGGTTGATGCGTTTCTCCGCTTTCGCCAAGGTGCTGTCGTTGAATACTTTCCCTTGTATGATGGTAAAATGCAAAGCGGCAGAAGCCTGTGCCGGATTGTAATCGTCGCCTTCCCTGGCCGCATTCAACGCACCGCGCTTGTGAATAAGATTCGGACTGAATTCAGCATCAATCAATGCAGGGTATTCAGCCGGAAGGTCCTTGCCCGTCTGAATCAGAAAGGTCTTGATGATGCGGTAAAAATTCAGACTATCCAACTGATGCAGGTTCACCAAACGAATAAAATTGTCGCGATGTTTCGGCGTTTCGTCCGACAATCGAAGAACGATCGGGCCGCGTTCAGTCATCAATTCGATGTCCTTCTTCAGGTCCTTTTTCTCGATGCTTTGGGCTGTTTGAGGGTAACAGGCAAAAAGAGTCACTACAAAAAGCAAATAAGTTGAGATAAACTTTCTTGAAAGAATGCTTGACATAAGGAATTCGATAAGTATTTTACTGGTTATAGCCATTTATAAAGTCTTTCAATGATTTCAGTTCGTACTAATTCATACGCTTCATCCTGTTTGTATTTCTCTTCAGGCCGGATCAAGGCCGCTAAATCACCAAGAAATTCAGCATCCAGCATTTTTGCTTCCATATTTTGAATAAATTGTTTTCTTGATGGAAGCTGGCTAACCACAAATTTCATGTATTCCTGATAACATTGCAGTATCGCCTCCTTCTCTAGTTCGGGCACTTTTATTAAAGCTTTGTATAAATCGTAAAGATCCCGACCCTTCCTGCGCTGATATAATGCACGAAGCTTTGTACCCAATAATTCTTCGAGCCGATACGTCGTAATATTGCATGAACCGGTAAACCAAGATGATTTCACTTCAAAAGGAAACTTCTGGTACCCCAATACGGTAAAATGTTCTTTGCAATTGATTTCTACTTTTACCTTTAAGGTTTGAACTGGCGGAAATTCCGAATTAAAGCGAAACTTAAGCGTATTGTTATTTCTTTTTTGATCAACAACCGAACTTGCATCAATAAAGCTAAGTTGTTTCTGTAACCGTTGAATGGTTTCTTTTATGGGTTCAGGTCTTATCTGCACCAAATCGATATCTTCCGAATAACGTGGTTGTGGATGCAAATACAATTTATGCAAGGCTGTACCACCTCTGAATGCCAGACTGGATGCCAGAAATTCGTCGGAGAAGATGGCTATAAGTGCACGGCAAATAACCAGGTCTTGTTCCACCTGTTCGTTTGTTCGCCACGGTACATTGTTGGACCATTCTGTTATGTAGGCTTGTGGAATCATTTGTTCATTTAAAATAGTTGATTTTCGAGACTCGGCATAGTCAAAACAGTTTTGCCTCTGTACTCGCTACTCAAATCATTCGTCAATTTCAATTTCTGTGTTAATAATAACGTGCCAGCGTTCATCCGATGAAAACCCTTTAATCGGTGCTGATGCCTTTAAGGGTATGCGAAATAATTTTGCCCCAACCCGATCTAAGTTCTGGTATAAAGCATCTGCCAGCGCGTTGTTTTCAATCACTTTATCCAAGATGTAGCCGAGCCTTTGAAGCGCAGTTATCGGTGTATTCGCAAGGATTAAATCATTGAAATCTTCGGGTTTAATCACTTCTGCTAATTCATTCAGAACTGTTACCACCCGATTTATTCCACCCACTCGTTTTTCAAATTGGATTAAATCGGTGGCGGTCAGAATAGGGTTGGATATTTGGAGATATCCGGATTCTGTTTTTTTGATTTCCAGTAATTTTTCGGGGATTTCTTTTACACTGATGTAGTTAACTTTCAAACCTTTTCTCAGCGTGTGACGAAGTACAGGAAAGTTGGTTACGACAAAAAATTCCTGAGGCTGCTGATGTGACGCACCATGAAATGCCGCAGCATTGAGAAGTGCCAGATAGTATGGCCGTTCTAAGAATTTCATGAAACCATCAAGGAAAATTGCGGGGGGCAAAATACCCATTGAAGCATATTGAGGCGGTATTATTAGGTAGTACCCTTTAAATATGGAAATAATTTTACCTTTATCAACTAGCCGTTTCAAGGCAAACTTTATGGCAGTTTCAGACTGTTCAACGAAAGATTGACGAAGTGCTTCCAAAGCAAATCCAAACCTTCCCATTGAAAGCTGCATTTCTACCCAGTTTTCGAGTCGTTGATTTTCTTTTAGCTTCTCCATATGAGTATAATTTTGCGAAAGGTAGTGATTTTCGATGCTTTTCGCAAAATATCTATTTAATTATTTTGGGAAATTGATTGCGGTATGATTTTAAGGTTGTGCTAAATATTAGAATAGGTTTAACTCCCCCAATTACTCCTTCAACTGTTCCCTCAATTGTTCCCTCAATAACTTCCAGCTCATTTTCAACAGCCTGAATCGGAATCATCATCTTGAACGTATGCCCTTCAATGAACGTCGGTTCCACTCCATCCGCATAATCATGAATGAATTTATTCACATTGATAACACCGGAACCCAATTGGTCCACTTTACCAAGTTAAATGAAAAACTTGGCATTGGTCGGATTCTTTGCGAAGGGTACAAAATGCTGTAAATCAATAAGCCCCTCACCATGCGCAATATTTGCATTCTTGGTTTCAACCATCCCATTCTTGATTACAAAGGTACAAGGGTGGGCATTGGCGTATTCCCGATGCACAATGATTTCCCTGAAAATCCTGTTTCCACAACCCCGCCTTCTCAAGCATTTGCTCATCGGTCAGCGCCAACCAAGGATGGTTGGGATTGTTGCTCCGATAGAAAACCAGATCAGCCGATTATGCAACTATTTCAGAATACTGAAGTTGTCCAATGATTGTTGCTGCAACTCATTGAACTCTTTGCGGAATGTATTCTCTCTATTTAACCAAAAACTTACCGGTATTCCCAGCCCCTTTTCCAATTGAAACGCTGTTGCCGTTGTGATTGGTTCTTTGCCATTGATGATATCATTGAACTTTTCTTTTGGCCTACCCATCTTTTCGGCAAGTTCCACTTGCGACATTCCAATAAAATCAATATGCTCTTGGATGGTGTCTCCAGGCGGTGATAAAAGTGATTTTTCTATTTCAATTGTAGTTGCCATAACTCAAATTTTTCCAAGTCGCTTCAATTCCCAAAAGCATTTTGCTGTTGCATCAATATCAACCGCAGCATTATGTGCTTCATCAAAACCAGTTCTGAAAAGTTTATAATGCAATTCCGAAAGTTTAGGCCATTTATAACCATAAGGCCCATCGAGTGCGCAGAAATTTGTAGTACTCTGCATTGTGCAAATCTTCCTTTTTGGCGCAATGCCATCTGACATTTTATTCCTTAGGAATTCAGCACCAACTATTTTCTCGTCAAAACTCATATTATGTGCAACCAAATATTCTGCTTGATTTATTATGGATTGGAACCTATCGAGCACATCCTTTAACAAAGCCCCATCTCTAAGAGCTCTATCAGTAGTAATACCATGTATTCGAGAAGCTTCTTGCGGAATTGTAAATCCCTCAGGTCTAATAATATAATCACCTTTGTCGATGAGATTCCCATTTCTATCATAGAACAAATATGCTATTTGAACTAGCCGTGGCCAATTACTCAAATCAGTAATAGGAGCTCTCCAGTTTCTTGGAAGTCCAGTTGTTTCTGTGTCAAAGAATAGGTACATAATGTTTGAATCTTATTGATTTCCAAATGTACCAATATTTCCCAACCATCAATACTACACTATTGTAATATAGTTAATTCCTACTATTTTCGACATCAAGTGATCTGAAGTTTGATCGGACCAATTTCTTTGAGCAAGCACCCCACCGGACAAAGGAGGATTAGGTGTGAGGCCCAGTGCCTCATACCTCGCAGCCGTCGCCCACCCAAACGATTGCACTGAAAAAACATGATTATTAGCACAAAAAAATAGCACCCGCAGAAACTACGGATGCTATTTGAAGAAAGTGCGCCTGATAGGACTCGAACCTACACGCCGTGAAGCACCAGATCCTAAGTCTGGCGTGGCTACCAATTACACCACAGGCGCCTTTTCCCTGAACGGGACTGCAAAAATACTCAAAAATTACAGATTACAAAATCGGCGATAGAAGATCCGATCAATCGAACAGCTTTGTTTGTCCGGTTATTTCAACGACGATGTCTATATCCGTTTTGCCGGTGTCCTCCTCCTCCATATCTACTTCGACCGGTTCAGAGGATTCTTCGGAAGGCATTTCCTCCGGGAAACGAATCGGTTCCAGTTCATTTACTGCCTGTACATTAAACGTAGTCAGGCGTTTGCCCTTGGCCTTGAAACTCTTTACCCCGATGAATTCATCCCCGTCAATGACCAATTTTTCGCGGAAACTATCGCCACCGCCAAAGACCACTTCGATGCGCGGGAAAACGACTTCCGACAGCAAAATCAATTTCGTTTCCGCATTGTCTCCAATAAAAGATTGCGGCTTCACGCTGATTTCCAGCGGGAAACGCTTCAAGTACGGGTAGTTTTGCTGGTCGGCATCGTAAAGAGCGGCGGTCCAGATTTTGTCCGGGTCGAATTTCTCCACTAGGTTGACGTCGTCGTTGTAATGGTTGCTCAGATCGAAATTCGTCGTATAGAAATGACCGTTCTTGGTGATGATCAGGATGCTTTCGTCGCTCTGGAACTCGCCAATGTATTCACCACGACCGTCATAATTGAGACGCAAAACATCCCGGTCGAACCAAACCTTACGGCCACCCAAAGTAGATCCACCTTTTTGTTTCAGCGCGATCCTATGAATATCGTTTTTAGACAGGATATTACCCATGGATTGCCGCCCCTTGATGGCGATTTCGCTGAAATCCTTGTCGAACTGCAGTTTTTTGATGCGCGGGCCCGGCTTCAAAGTCACCTTGATGACCTCCGCTTCACCATTAGGATTGGCGCTGAAATACACGATGCGGGAACCCGGAACACCTTGCGTCAGGTCGTATTCCTTGTCGCGGGTCATACCGCTCACGGCGAAACGCTTCATATACGTGGCACCGTCCTTGCCGTTCCGGTACACCAAATTATAGATAGTTCGGGAATCGTTTTTCTTAAAAATATTCACATACAGGATGTTCTTGCCCACAAACATCTTTTCACAGACTTTGACCACCTTGAGTTTGCCATCCTTATAGAAAATGATGACGTCGTCGATGCTCGAACAGGCACTAATCAACTCGTCCTTTTTCAGACTGGTACCAATAAAGCCATCCTCGCGGTTGATGTACAGTTTTTCGTTGGCTTCCACCACCTTGGCCGCTTCGATGGTGTCGAAATTGCGGATCTCGGTGCGGCGGGGGAAGTTCTTGCCGTATTTTTTCTTGAGCCCTTCGAACCATTCGATGGTGTAATGCACCAGGTTGGCCAGGTTGTGGTCGATTTCCTCGATCTGAGCAAGCATGGCTGCAATCTGTTCCTCCGCTTTGATGGAGTTGAATTTCAGAATGCGACCCATCTTGATTTCCAGCAGTTTCAAAATGTCTTCGGACGTGATTTCACGAATAAAGGTAGGCTTAAACGGTGCCAGGCGCATATCCACATGCTTGATGGCCGTTTCAATGTCCTTGCTGTCTTCAAAGCCTTTGTCCTTATAGATGCGTTCTTCGATGAAGATCTTTTCGAGGGAAGCGAAGAGCAGGCTTTCCAGCAGTTCAGCCTTATGGATTTCCAGTTCGCATTTAAGCAGCTCCATCGTATTCTCGGTGGAACGGTTCAATACATCCGAAATGCGCAGAAAGGCAGGCTTTTCGTCGCGAATAACGCAGCAATTCGGTGAAATGCTGATTTCGCAGTCGCTGAAAGCGTACAGGGCGTCGATGGTCTTGTCGGAGGAAACGCCTGGCGCCAAATGCACCAGAATTTCCACGTTCATTGCCGTATTGTCGTCCACCTTGCGGAGCTTAATTTTGCCTTTGTCGTTGGCTTTCAAGATGGATTCTATGACGGAGGAAGTGGTTCTCCCGAAGGGAATTTCCGTGATGACCAGCGTTTTGTTGTCCAATTTGCTGATTTTGGCACGTACTTTGACGGCCCCGCCGCGCTCCCCGTCGTTGTAGCGGGAAACGTCTATGTAACCACCCGTCTGGAAATCAGGGTACAATTCAAACGTATCTCCCTGCAGGATGGCGATGGAGGCATTGATGAGTTCGTTGAAGTTGTGCGGCAATATTTTGGAAGCAAGCCCGACGGCAATACCTTCTACGCCTTGAGCCAGCAGGAGCGGGAATTTGACAGGCAAGCAGACCGGTTCTTTGTTTCGACCATCGTAGGAAGGCTTCCATTCGGTCGTTTTAGGGTTGAACACAACTTCCAGCGCAAACTTGGAAAGCCTGGCCTCGATGTAACGGGGAGCGGCGGCACCGTCACCCGTGAGGATGTTGCCCCAGTTTCCCTGGCAGTCAATCAGAATGTCTTTTTGGCCCAGTTGAACGAGCGCGTCACCGATAGAGGCGTCGCCGTGGGGATGGAACTGCATGGTGTGCCCGATGATGTTGGCCACTTTGTTGTATCGCCCGTCGTCCAGTCGTTTCATGGAATGCAGGATGCGGCGTTGAACCGGCTTCAGTCCGTCCTCGATGTGCGGAACAGCGCGTTCCAGAATAACATAGGAGGCGTAATCCAGAAACCAACTTTGGTACATGCCCGAAAGCTGATGGCGGATGCCGGCGTCCTTAACGTCAGGCACCTGGTATTCGGAATGTCCACCGGTTACGGCTTCGGCATCCGGGTCGGCTTTGGCAGATTTATGGGATGTTTCGGTGGTGTCGGTCGCAGCGTCACCGATTTGATCAGGCAAATCGCCTTCGGGTACGGTTGCGTCGTCTTCAAGGTCTTCTTTCATAGAAAAATAACGGATAATAGGGCAAATATAAGCAAAAAAATCGCTTACTTTGCAGCCCGGTAAAAAAATAATCCGATTTAAAATGGCTCAACAAGAAGACGTATTTAAGAAGCTCGTTTCGCATTGCAAGGAGTATGGTTTTGTGTTTCCTTCCAGTGAGATTTACGACGGCTTAGCGGCTGTCTACGACTACGGTCAGATGGGTGTGGAACTCAAAAACAACATCAAGAAATACTGGTGGGACTCCATGGTTTTGCTGAATGACAACGTGGTTGGACTTGATTCCGCCATTTTCATGCACCCGACCATCTGGAAGGCATCTGGTCACGTGGACGCGTTCAACGATCCATTGATCGACAACAAGGATTCCAAAAAACGCTACCGCGCCGATGTTCTGATTGAAGACCAATTGGCCAAATACGACGATAAAATAGAAAAGGAAATCTCCAAAGCAGCGAAGCGCTATGGAGAAAGCTTTGACGAAATCCAGTTCCGTTCCACCAACGAACGCGTGGTCGAAAACCAGGCCAAACGCGACGAGCTGCATACCCGTTTTGCCAAGGCTTTGAACGACAGTAATCTGGACGAATTGCGTCAAATCATCCTCGATGAAGAAATTGCTTGCCCTGTTTCCGGCACCCGCAATTGGACGGAAGTTCGACAGTTCAACCTAATGTTCTCCACCGAAATGGGTTCAGGCGATGGCGTTCAAAAAATATACCTCCGCCCCGAAACCGCTCAAGGTATTTTCGTAAACTACCTGAACGTGCAGAAAACCGGCCGCATGAAGATTCCCTTCGGTATCGCTCAGATCGGTAAAGCGTTCCGCAATGAAATCGTGGCCCGTCAGTTCATTTTCCGCATGCGTGAATTCGAACAGATGGAAATGCAATTTTTTGTGAAACCCGGTACCGAACTCGAATGGTTCGCCAAATGGAAGGAAACCCGTCTGAAATGGCACAAGGCGCTGGGCTTCGGCGCCGCCAAATACCGCTACCACGACCACGACAAGCTGGCCCATTATGCGAATGCAGCCACCGACATTGAGTTTGAGATGCCCTTCGGTTTCAAGGAAGTGGAAGGCATCCATTCCCGTACAGATTTCGACCTTTCCAGCCATGAGAAATTCTCCGGCAAGAACATCAAATATTTTGATCCTGAATTGAACGAAAGCTATGTGCCCTTCGTCATCGAAACCTCCATCGGCGTTGACCGCACGTTCCTGAGCATCATTGCCGGTTCCTACAAGGAAGAAGTGCTGGATGGCGGCGATGTTCGTGTGGTCCTGCAATTGCCGCCGTCTTTGGCGCCCATCAAGCTGGCCGTATTGCCACTCATCAAAAAGGATGGTCTGCCCGAACTGGCCCGAACCATCATTAACGACCTGAAGTTCGACTTCAAATGCCAATATGACGAAAAGGATTCCATCGGAAAACGCTACCGCCGTCAGGATGCCATCGGTACGCCGTTCTGCGTAACCGTGGACCATCAGTCACTTTTGGATCAAACAGTAACCATTCGTCACCGCGACAGCATGAAGCAGGAACGCGTGCCTGTCACTGCGTTGCAGGGCATAATCACTGCAGGTGTCAGCATGAAGGAACTCTTCAAAAAGATGTCTTAATAGGAAGCAAACTACTGCGTTACTGATTCCTTACCGATCCTCACGTACCAAAGTACGCTCCGGTACGGTTACGGAATCAGTGCCTTGTATTTCACTCCCTATTAAAACATCTAGTGCAAATAAAAGGGGCTGTATCATTTAAAACGATGCAGCCCCTTTTCTATTAGTGACTTATTTAATTCTTTTTCATGCTGAATATGATTGGTAGTGCATATTGGACAGCACAATCCTTACCATTCTGTTTGCCTGGTATCCAGGTTGGCATGCCGGAAACCACTCGGACAGCTTCTGCGTCTAGTGCAGGATCCACACCGCTCATCACTTTGATGTCCGTGACATTACCGTTTTCATCGACGATGAATGAGCAGATCACTTTGCCTTGAAAGCCTTTGTTGACAGCACTTTGCGGGTATCTCAGATTGTCCTTGATGTATTTCTTCAACGCTTCGTCACCCCCAGGGTATTGGGGCATTTGTTCTACCCCGTACACGGGCACTTTTTGAGGAGCGTCCTTAACGGGCGATGACTCTGTCTTTTGAATGCCCATGACGACGGTTTCGTTCAACATAAGTTTCTTTTGGGTCAGGGTAACAGTCATTTCCTTCTGAATTGGTGCATTGACTCTTTCATAACTGACGTGGGAAACTCTCAGTTTGTTGTCACTACTTTTTACGGTTAGACTGAAACGACCGTCCAAGTCGGTTATCGTCATGGATAGGATGCGGTTTTCGGTATTGATTTCTGCAATGTTCGCACCCACCACAGGACTATTGCTCGAAGCGTTCACCACTTGCCCACTCACCTGGAGGTTGTCAACAACCGGTGCAGATTGAGCTTTAGTTGTGATCACAATGACACCATTTCTACCTTTTTCTCCGTAAAGGGACACTGCTGCTTCACCTTTAAGGACTGAGATATCCTTGATGTCCGAAGGCGATAGGTTCAACACTTTTGCAAATTCATCATCCGTCGCCGTCCTGAAATTCAATCCTGAAACAACGTTGGGTTGAATAAGTACACCATCCAAAACAATCAAGGGCTTTGGGTCACTCGATTTTTTATCACCGATTGTAGCCGATTTTTCGGAATTCCCACTACTTTTGTCTTGCGGGCTTTGACTGGAGCTTGAGCTTTGACTGGAGCTTGAGCTTTGACTGGAGCTTGAGCTTTGACTGGAGCTTGGGCTGGGATTTGAACTTGGGCCTGCGGGTGCAGGGACGTCCGTCCAACTCAAAAGCTGGTCGATTTCTCCGGCTGAACGGGCCTGTAGGGTTGTGAACTCGGGTCTGGCGAAACCCATTAGCGCGATGGCAGCCAGCGGAAGTACGACTGCGTACTTGGCGCGTGCCCAGGGACTTGATTTTTCTTTCAACATCATGGTGATACGTTTTTTAAGTGATCCGTGATTAAAGCTGTTGGCCATAGAGTAGAGCCTTGTGCCAACAGCTTTTTCTATAATTAATAGCTGATATTTTTTTGCATCGATGCCCTTTCGGAGCACTTTGTCGTCCGCCTCGAATTCGTGGACGGCCTGTAACTCCTGCCGCAACAGCCAGGCGGCGGGATTGAACCATTGCACCAGGATGCACAGGTCGGTGGCCAACAAATCCCAGGAGTGACCAAGCCTGATGTGCGCCAGTTCGTGCGTCAGAATGATGTCTTTGTTGTCGTTAAGATCCTTGGAGGAAACGACGATGGATCGCATCCAACTAAATGGGGCAATGGGAAGATGATGTGTGAACAAGTGGATTCGACCGTCCAATTTTTCGACCGTACATTTTCGTATGAGCGAGGTCAACACGATCCAGTTCCGAAGAAGCCTCCCTGAAAAGAAAAGGACTCCTGCCGCGTAAACCGACATCATCAGTGCAAGTGCCAAAGGAAAGGACTTACTGGGTGTTTCGATAGGGGTTACAGGGACTACACCCACGACCTGAACGCCGGTGACGATGGTTGCCAACTGTACCTGAGGTCGGAATGCACTTTCGAGTAGGATCGCGCAGACAGGAATCACCGCCGAGAGCAGCAACATGCTGAGCAAAACCACGCGGTTGAAGCGATGGAACGTGTCTTTGCTGAGTGCCAATTTATACAGCAAATAGAACAAAGCCAGGCAAATAGCCGACTCTAAAATGATGACAAGAAAGGTTCCCATGGCGTACTGTTTTGAAGATTGGCCTTATAGTGAGGCTTTTGGCTTACCGAACTTCCCAGCCTCCACTTCGGCCACCAATCGTTTGAGATCGTCGAGCGAGATGTTTTCTTCACGAACCAGGGTGGAGACCGCCCCAAAGAAGGAATTGTCGAAATACTTGCTTACGACGTTGCGGAGGGTAGCTTCTCGGAACTCCTCCTCGCTCACCAACGTGGCGTATTGGTACGTGTTGCCATAGGCTGTATGCGTGAGGTAGCCCTTTTCTTCCAAGCCACGCACTATGGTGGATAACGTGTTGAAATGCGGCTTGGGTTCCTCATAGAAATCAAGCAACTGCTTGACAAAAAGAGGACCTTTGTCCCAAAAGAAACCCATGAGTTCCTCTTCTTTGGCGGTAAGTGTTTTCATTTTGTATTCAATTGATGGTGCAAATAAACTACATAATTTAGTTATGTAACTAATAAACATAGTTAAAAAACTATAACATGTAGTTATTGAATGAATGTCACCATGCGTCACTGAGACAGCATGAAGCAGAAACGGGTTCCTGTAACCGCTTATTGTCGTCAAAGTCCGAAAATCTATTTTACAAGGATCAGCTTTATTGTCTGGTTTATGCTGCATGCCATCAATTTGCAGAAATATATTCCGCTGGAGAACTTGCCAGCATTGAATGACACTTGATAGTTACCGGCAGGCGGATCCTCATGGACAAGTACGGCAACCTCGGCTCCGAATGTATTGTAGATTTTCAACGTTACAGGCACGCTACCGGAATTCCCTGTCTGTGAAAGGGAAGCAACCGGAATAGTATAATTTATTGTCGTTTCAGAACGGAACGGATTAGGATGATTTTGTGATAAAAACTTTTCAGATGGATAATCTTTATCCAGTTTACCAATTGAAGTCAGAACATGCTCACGTACTATGATGTTGTCGAATTTAAGTCCGATAGCCGAATTTCCAATATCCATCGAAAAGCGGGAAACATTATCGGTGATTTTATTCATGGTAAAACTATAGGAATAATTTTTCATCACCGTATTCAAGGTCACTGCCTGAGAAAAATAGGAGGTATAGCTCCCACCGTCCTGCGAAACCGAAACGTTGATGTTTCTGGCCTGTATGGCGGATGCATCAAAAGAGACATCATACAGTTTACCATTTAGTACAGGTATTCCTGATTGTGCCAATTGTACGTGCCAATTTACTGTTCCTGCATTCTCAAAATTGACGTTTAGCACTCTATCAACTACAGTATCGAAACCACTGGCTCCCATATTTAAATACAAATTCCAATTGTCAAATCCTGACGAAAAGTTACCGTTCTGAAGCAAACTTTTTTCTAAAAATGAAATTCGTTTAAATTAGTTTTATCTTTAAAACCAGTAATCAACTATTTATGCCAGCAATACCGTACATAAAAAAAAGGATCGGACAATCATATCTAGTCTGGTTTCAAAAAAGCAATTTGTATCTTCAACTTGAAGAACCTGCATGGTTTGTTTTCATGAAAACCACGAAGCGGTACAAAGCAGAAACAATCGCCGATGAATTCGCATTTCGATATAGTGTTACTCCGGATGAAAGCCTCACTTTTGTAAAGGATATCTGTTCTGAAATCGAAAAAATAAACCAACCGGACAACTCCCGGAACAAGATAAAAGAGTTTTCAGCCGAGCTGAATGAGTACATTTTTAAACCTTTTTCTGTTCATCGTTACAAACTGGGAAATAAAATGCTTGAATTTTCTTATGAATCCCGGCTCTTCGAGTACTACATTCATCCTTTAATCTGCCATTTTGAAACTACGGAAGAAAATACAGAAATGCCTCTTTTTGAGCTGTTTGCTTATCAGGAGCTGATTGTTTTTCGTTTTAACGGAGTCGTAAGGGAAATGTGGACCAAAGACGAAACGAATTTGGTAAAAGGATTGATTTTTATGTTTATGATCAATGTGATTCATGATAAAACGGATGCTGACTGGTTGATGACCGTTCATGCTTCGGCCATTACCAACGGAAAGAAAACCATTCTGTTTTCAGCACCGCCGAATTATGGGAAAACCACCATAGCCGCACTTCTTCAGGATAGGGGATATAAACTTATATCTGACGATTTTGTGCCTATCGACCGGAATTCGTTTAATGCCTACCCATTCCCTATAGCCATGTCGGTGAAACATACTTCGATGGATTTACTTGCTTCGATTTTTCCTGCTTTGGAGCAAAAAACCCTGAACTACATTTCGCCTGAAAAAAGTGTTCGGTATTTACCACCAAACGATAGTTTCGATATCATGAACCATGTTTTCCCCGTAAAGGAATTTATCTTTATAGAATACAATAAATCGGTTGATTTCAAATTGGAAAAACTTGACCCGTTAAAGGCGATGAAGTTACTGCTTGATCAGGTCTGGGTACCCCCGACCAAAGGCAATGTAGCGGTTTTATTCGACCGTATTTTGCAAATTTCGTTCTACCAGCTTACCTATTCCAACAATCAAAAGGCGCTCGAAGCTATAACCAATCTATTTGATCATGACTAATTTGGAATTGTTCTATTTTACCGGAAAATGCCTTACTATTGCTGAACATCCCGGATTTAGGGAAGAAATAATCGAAAAGATTATGGCCGATTCCATTGACTGGCAAAAATTTGTAGGCCTTTGCAGTAATCATTTGATCCTTCCGGTTATTTACCTGAAATTAAAATCACAGGATATCCTCGAATATTTGCCGGAGGAAGTGTCGGAATATTTAAAAGAGATTTATGATTTGAACCGGACAAGAAACAATCAAATTCTGAAGCAGCTCGAAGAAGTAACCGGTATTCTGAACAAAGGCAACATTTATCCGGTGTATTTGAAAGGAGCAGGCCATTTACTGGATGGGCTTTATACCGATACGGGTGAACGGATGATGGGAGATATTGATTTGCTGGTACCTGAAAAAGACTATCTTTCTGCTGCCAATCTTATTGAAAAAGAAGGATATTCAGCAGATTGTCCGGCTTATCTGGATGTTGAAAGCCAAAAACATTATCCGCGACTATTTAAAGCCAGTGTTCCGGCTGATATAGAAATCCACCGGTTACCTGTATCAAAAGATTTTCAAAGTTGGTTTAATCCTGAACTGATTTTCAAAGAAAAAAAGATTGTGTCAAGTCTTGAGGGCTGTTTTACCCCTTCTGACAAACACAACATCATCCACAATTTTATACACAGTCAGTTGGCTCACGAAGGTTATTTATACGGAAAGACGGCTTTCCGCGATCTCTACGATTTGTACCTCCTTTCAAAAAGAGCAGAAGTCAAACAAACTGTTCTAGATATTAAAACCAAACAAAAAGCGATTGCATATTTTGCATTTGCAGGCAAAGCATTAGGCCTTCCCGAAGAATTCTATCCTGCAAATAACCTTTCTTCGTGGCTTTTTACGAAAAAACATGAGTTGAACTATGGTTCAAGAGCCTTTTTTTATACTTATCGAACCATTATTTATATTACACGACGAATTGTCATTGGATTCACCAGCCAGATTATCCAATCATTATATTCCAAAAAAATGCGCCAATCGGTTTTCAGGAGGTTAAGCGACCGCCAGTACCTTCACGCCAACCTCGATGCATACAAAAGGTTCTTTTCACCAAACAAATAAAAAAACTCCGGAATCTTATCGATTTCGGAGTTTTCTGTATTAATGATCCTGCTAATTCCATCCTCCGGAATCTGGAGGACTCCCCCCCGGGACAGAAGATTGTGCCTGCGCATTGCTACTAAACAATGTCATCATCGTGACTGCCGAAACAGCAATTAAGCCCATCTTTTTGATAGCCTGCTTACGGGTAATTTTCTTTTCTTCGAGATCGTCCATGGACTTTTCTTCGACTTCTGCTATTTTCTTTTTCATATCCTTGAGTTTTTTATTGCTTTAAACTTAAACTATTCTCTTACCGGAATCTTAAACACTTGCACCCGTTCGTTATCTTTAACGGACAACATGTAAATCCCGGTTCGGATATTTGGTGTCTCGATACTATTTAGGCTTCCTTCTTTCAGGTTTTTAATGAGCACTACTTTTCCCTGAACATCGTAAAGTGTAGCAATAGCCTGTTTACTTACTTCGCCATTCAAACGGATTTCAGTATTCCTGACAGCATAAGCACTAAGTTGCCCGGCAAAGTTTTCACTATTCAAGCCTGTAGACAGGTATGAAGTATGAATCCGGAAGCGATCTGAAATGCTTGAATTAGCCGCAACTGTTGTTGTATATGCATTCTTCGAAAGATCGGTGAATGTATTGCCAGCCTTGTCTTCGAGAATAACCATACATTCTTCCGGCAGATCGATTCGTTCAACAGAAAAGACTACTTCGCCTCCAACTTTGCTCTCTATTCCCAATGGAATGATCAGATGGCTGAAATCGTTGTCAGGCAAACACTGAAGACCAAAATCAATGCCGTTATCATCAACAAGTCTTGTATAAAGATTAAGTCCAAGATCGCCCTTAAAAACGCCTGCATCGTATCCTTCATCCAAACCTGTTGAGGTACCGGCAATAAATTTAATGCTGGTAGAAGCCCTTTTACCACCGTTCACTGCAATCAATTTAATCTCAGGTTTTGCGCTCGAGGATCTTAAAACTGCCGCGTTGTCATGTACTTTAGCTTCGATTGGGAATAGGAGTGATGTCGTTGCTGCTTTAACAAAGAATCCTTGACCTGCCTGAGTTTTCGTAGTTTCCTCAGAAGCAAGATTCACAATGTCGTACGAAGCTCCGTTATAGACATATAAGGCAACATAGCTGGATTCAAATACTCCAGCGTTTGCAGTAAAAATGGCTGAGTTCGTAATTGCTGAAGTAAACGGGTTGCCAACACAATTCCATTTTGTACCTGAAGCATTATCTAAAGTAACAGTAGTTGCTGCAGCATTCAAAGTACCGTTAAAACTAACCACACCTGCTCCATCCGATTTGGCGCGCAACATGTATCCCTTTCCAACAGAGATTGAAGCAGCTTCACTATTTGTAAAATACGAATTCCAGGCATTGGTTGCAATGTTGTAATCTGTCATGCCTCTGAGGGTAGGAGTAGCGATGTTTGTCGCAATCGTAGAATTATCAGTCAAGAACCCTCCAATGGTCTGACCAGCCAAAGGGGAAGTGGCAATACGCCACGAAGCGGCAGCCATATACCGCTGTACCGTTGTGGTACCAGTCCCTGTTGCAGTTGTCGTAATCAACGAACCGGTATTGGTTTCGTCGCTTTGAATGATGACCGTACCATTATTGGTAAGTGTTTCACTTACGGTAAGTACACCTGCCGGATTGATGGTTAAAAATTTTCCTGATCCAACTATGACGTTCGTTGCGACAGGGTTGTTCGTAGCAGTCGCATCAGGGATGGTGATATTATTGGAACCAGAGGGTACAAAGAAATTATTCCAATTGTTAGCGGTGTTCCAGTCGGTATTGATGTCACCAGTCCAGAGAAGATCGGCATTGCAATCCGTACTAAAACTTTCTATACCATCAATACTGCTCGGAAAGGATGAATTCATATAAGCCGCATCATCCACTTGAATACAAGTTAAGTCGGGATTGCCGGTTGCATAAAAATCAGAAAGGCTGGTATTATTCCCATTTTTCACATCCAAACTCGTTAATGAATTGATGTGACAATACAAATACTGAAGCGCCGTATTGAATGAAACATCCAAACTCGTTAATGAATTATTGTTACAATACAACGAAGCAAGAGCAGTATTGATAGAAACATCCAAACTCGTTAATTGATTGTTGCTACAATCCAATTCAATAAGAAATGTATTTGTTGAAACATTCAAAGCCGCTAATGAATTGGTGTGACAATACAAAGTCTGAAGCGCTAAATTGGATGACACATCCAAAGTCGTTAATTGATTGTTATAACAATACAAAGAAGCAAGCTCTGTATTGGGTGAAACATCCAAGCTCGCTAATGAATTGTAGTCACAATCCAAATACTGAAGCGCTGTATTGGATGAAACATCCAAAGTCGGTAGCTGATTCTCGTAACAACGAATCTCAGTAAGAGAAGCAAGACCGGAAACATTCAAACTAGTTAATGAATTGCCACTACAGTCTAAACTGATAATATTTGTAAAAGCTTCAATGCCTGTTAAATCAATAATATCCTGGTAGCTTACATCTATTGTGCCTGTATAAGCCGAGGCTTCATCATATTGAATTTCAGCATCACCACTGGTGTTAATGGATGGGTCATCAACCAATGCCGATTTAAAGTTTGCATCGGGAATATTTACTGTAGACCAACCACAAACTTCATTAAAACTTGCACCGTCATCCTTGTTTGTCCAAGGAGATTCCGAATAAATAACACCACCACCATCAATTAGTATGCAGGTTAAGTCGGTATTGTTGGTTGCATTAAAATTAGTAAAATTTGAATTATTTGTATTTTTAACATTCAAACTCGTTAGTTGATTATCATTACAATACAAAGCTGTAAGAGCCCTATTGGCCGAAACATCCAGAGTCATTAGAGAATTATTGTTACAAGTCAATGTAGTAAGATCAGTATTATTTGTAACAAACAGACTTGATAATGAGTTGTTGTTACAATTCAAACTAGTAATATTCGGAAAAGATTCTATACCTGTTAAATCAGAAATACTTTTGCTGCTTACATCTATTTGGCCTGTATAAGCCGAGGCTTCATCATATTGAATTTCACCATCGATATTGCCATCAAGGCCCGCTATTTCTAACAATGCCGCTTTAAAGTTTGCATCAGGAATATTTACTGTACAAACCTCACTAAAACTTTCTGATCCATCAATATTTCCCCAGTTGAATGCTGACCAATCCGGATCATCCACTTGAATACAAGTCAAGTCGGGATTGTTGGTTGCATTAAAATCAAGTAAAATTGAATTATTATCATTTTTTACATTTAAACCCCTTAATGAATTGTAGTAACAGTATAAAGAAGTAAGAGCCGTATTAGCGGAAACATCCAAAATCACTAATTGATTGTTTTGACAATGCAACTTTGAAAGATCAGTATTACCAGAAACGACTAAACTCGTCAGTAGATTGTTAGAGCAACCCAATGCGGTAAGAGCCGTATTTGTAGAAATATCCAAACTTGCTAGTTGATTGTTTGCACAATGCAACTCAGTAAGAGCCGTAACACCTGAGGTATTCAAACTCAATAATTGATTGTTCCTACAATACAAAGAATCAAGCGCTGTATTGGATGAAACGTTCAAACTCGTTAATGAATTGCCAGAACAGTCCAAATACTGAAGCGCTGTATTGGATGAAACATCCAAAGTCGGTAGCTGATTCTCATAACAGTAAATCTTATAAAGAGAAGTAAGACCCGAAACATCCAAACTCGTTAATTGATTGTTTTGACAGTGCAACTTAGAAAGTGCAGTATTGTTAGAAACATCTAAACTCGTCAGTAGATTGTTGGAGCAACCCAATCCGGTAAGAGCCGTATTTGTTGAAATATCAAAACTTGCTAGTTGATTGTATGCGCAATGCAACTCAGTAAGAGCCGCAACATCTGAAGTATTCAAACTCGATAATTGATTGTTGCTACAATATAATATCTTAAGAGCAGTATTTGAGGAAACATTCAGGCTTGTTAATGAATTGTAGTTACAATTCAATTCCGTAAGAGCTGTAAAAACTTCAATGCCTGTTAAATCAGCAATACCCTGGCTGCTTACATCTATTGTGCCTGTATAAGCCGAGGCTTCAGCTAATGATATTTCGTCATCGGCGGGATTGTTGTCAATAGCATCATTTCCAACCAAAGCCGCTTTAAAATTAGCATCGGGAATATTTACATTCTGTGCCATAGACGATGTTGCCATTGCGGCAATCATTCCAACAAAAAGTGTGAATTTTTTCATCTGTTGATATTTTTGTGGTTTAAGGTAGGATGGTGGGTTGGAACTTGAATGAGCTATTATCATCCAAATTTCCGATTAACGAATTTGCTCGTATACGAACATGATCGTTTAGTAAGACTTTCAGTTTTCAGGTAGTTAGATAGGTAGAACCTGCAGAAGGGAGTAATATATACTGTTTCAAGTTTCACAAGCTTGTTGTGTTAAACTATCGTGCTAATTTCAATTTAAAAAAAAAAGAAAAAACCAGTATCGAAAATAATACGTAAAGATTTAAATTTATTTTCGTATTTCAAAGCACCATCTTACTATTTTTTTTTTGAACACAAAAAAAACGACCTGTGGGGCCGCTTTTTGGTACTGCAGAAGATGTTTCACTTCCTATTGAGACATCTTAATTAGTTTTCCGAAGTGATTTCCTTCAGTGTCATATCAAAAATCAATGTGGAATAGGCCGGGATTGAAGACGAACCGGATGAACCGTACGCCAAATAATACGGAATGAACACCCGCCATTTGGCACCGACCGGCATGCGTTGCAGCACTAGGCTCCAGCCATCGATCACACCAGTACCTACCGTGCAGGTGAAGCCAGTCTGATTGTAATCGAAAGCAGTTTTTAGAGCCAAGGGACTGTTGTATTTGGTGGTGTCGTTCCACAGCCAACCCGCGTAGGTCACTTTCACCACGTTGCCGATGACGGGGATTTTTCCGGTTCCCGGAGTCAGCACTTTGTAGTAAAGGCCAGGGTAGCCGTTGGTGGGGTCACCGATGGTGTCAATATCGCTGTGAGCGGCAAGCCCGTCAAAAAAAGCCAGGTTGTTGTCTCTCCAGGTGGTATCGCTGTTGGTGGAGCAGGAAGCGAATCCGAAAGCAACCAGCCCGAGCAGCAATGCTGTAAATCCTAAATTTCTCATAGTGTTCAGAACAAGTTCCGGCTTTTGGCCGATGTTTGATGCGACGAAGGTACTCAAATCCCCTTTCTGCCGAAACTATTTAACGTTATTTTTAAGTTCACAAGGCAGGCAGGCTGGTGCCGTTCATCTTTTGGTACAAATCGAGGGCGTAAACATCGGTCATGCCCGAAATGTAATCCAATGCCGACTGAATGCGACCATAAACGGTAGTGGAACGCACTTCGTACTGCTGAGGGATTCTGGCCAAGAGCACTTTGGAATAGGCTCTGTCCGGATGGTTCACGGCCTGCGTCACTTCGTGCAACAGGGTGGTGATGATTTTGTAACCGGCCAGTTCGATGTCCAGCACGTCGGAGGAGTGGTAAATGCGTACCAGTGAAATCTCGGCGATACGTTCGAAAGCGGTCTTGGATTCAGCATCGACGAGTTTGATGAGCGGCTTGGTAAAGGTGCCGTCGAGAATGCCTTCCTCGTTGTCTACAAAAACCTGCGTGCAAGCTTTGATGAGGCGACCAATCACGCAGGAACGCAAGTAGGCGATTTGCTCGTTGATGTCGTCCACCAAATGCAGCGTTTCCTTGATATGTGCCAATCTATCTCCGCTGAAATAGTTCAACATCAGCGACTTGGTTTCGTCCGTGCCGATCAGTTTCAGTTTGTGGGCGTCTTCCAGGTCCATGATCTGGTAGCAAATGTCGTCCGCCGCTTCGACCAAAAACACCAGTGGATGCCTGCAAAAACGCAAGTCCTTGTCCGGAACCCGGATGAGGCCGAGCTCTAAAGCTATTTGCTCAAACCCGGTGGCCTCGCTGTTAAAAAAGCCGAATTTGGCTTTTTGAGGGTTGGCCAGTGAGGAGGCGTAGGGATATTTAACGATGGAAGCCAATGTCGAGTAGGTGAGGGCAAAGCCTCCCGGACGACGGCCGTTGAATGTATGGGTGAGCAGGCGGAAAGCGTTGGCGTTGCCTTCGAAGCACGTGAAATCGGCGTATTCGGATGGTGAAAGCAGCTCCTTATATTTCAGTCCTTCACCCTCTGTAAAGTAGGATGCAATGGCTTTTTCGCCTGAATGGCCAAAGGGTGGGTTCCCCAAATCGTGCGCCAGACAGGCGGCAGCAACAATGTCACCAATTTCCGTCAGTTCCTGATGCTCCAGTTTGTATTTCTGCCTGAGGGCTTTGGAAACGGCTGAACCCAAGGACCGGCCGACGGAGGAAACCTCCAGACTGTGCGTGAGCCGATTGTGCACGAAGACGCTGCCTGGCAGGGGAAAAACCTGTGTTTTGTTCTGCAGGCGGCGAAACGGAGAAGAAAAGATGAGCCGGTCGTAATCCCGCTGAAATTCACTGCGGTCGTGCACGCGATCGTCTTTAAACGATTCGTTTCCAAAGCGTTTTGATGATAGAAGTTGCTCCCAGTGCATTGCCATATTCCTTGTTTTTCGTTCGTTTATTCTAAACAGTCGTTTTTCGTGACTCGGCATAGTCGAAGCAAGCTTCGCCTCTGCACTCGCTACTTAAAACGTTCGTTTATTCTAAACAGTCGTTTTTCGTGACTCGGCATAGTCGAAGCAAGCTTCGCCTCTGCACTCGCTACTTAAAACGTT